>Ga0315315_10000087_pt1 | contig 63728 bp, 58 predicted proteins | sample M140m3416metaG_FD_203699 | JGI IMG/M metagenome (GOLD analysis project Ga0315315, IMG submission 203699) | Ammonia-oxidizing marine archaeal communities from Monterey Bay, California, United States - M1 40m 3416 | ecosystem: Environmental > Aquatic > Marine > Intertidal zone | place: USA...
GAGCCCAACGGACCCAGTGGGTACGCTGGCTCAGATGAAGCAGCTGGGTGAGCATCCTATCCGTTTGGTTCTAGAGCACGAATCGTTATTAAACGACGCGGTTGCGGTCATGTTGGTACACACGTCTGAACGAGCATGGAATCTTCAAGTGACCATGACCAAAACAGAGACTATGGAAGTCATAGCGGTGACGGTGGGACTCACTTGCTTGGCGTCATTGATTGGAGCTTTGATGGCGATGTTTATGACCTATAGATTACACGAGAATGCGGTGTTCTGTCTGGTATCTGGCATGTTCGTGTTTGCACTCTGCGAGACCATCGGAGCGTCTGGTATCATTGGTCTGTTCGTGTACGGTGCTGTCTTTAATCATAGAGTAACTCATCCAGAGACGCAGACCGTGGTTAAATTCCTAGCCGACTTTTCCGAAACCTATGTGTACATAACGATGGGTGGTGTGGTGGTTCAAACCAGCTTTGAGTTTTCTAGCATGGGTCTTACAGCTATCATAGCTGCCTATGTGGGACGTATCATCAATGTATTCTTTTTCAGTGGTATAGTGCGTATTGGTGGTGTGAAGTGGGACCTCAAACAGACCATATTCATGTCTGTCTGTGGTATGCGAGGAGCAGTGTCCCTGGCTCTTGCTGTATCTGCCCCGGCATCGTTGAGACCCATGATGGTGACCATAACCGTCATGGAGGTCATATTCTCAATGATATCTACCTCTATGGGCGTCAAGTTCTGTCTTAGATATTTGCTAGACGAAAAAAATCAGGGTTGACAATAGAGAGATGTTTCGTGTGTGGTCCAATATAATAATATTTAGTCCTTTGACGTAACATGCGTATCGTTAGTGCATTTATCTCCCACTCCATCGGTTCGCGTAGGAACTCAAACACGTTCCACATGTGGTCTCGTAGCTTGTTGATGTCGTATGGCAATTCCATCGGTAGGTGCAAGTTGCGTACAATGCCCCAGAAGTCGTAATCCATTTCGTCTTCCGTTATCGCTTCCATCTGTTCAAGCAATTCGTTGGCACCGAACCATTTGTGTAACCAAGACGTCTGCGGGTCGTACTTGATGTCAGAGTCAACGTATTTTTGTATCTCATCCCATACTTCGTCGAAGTCTACTTCCTGTTCCTCTTCTTCGCTATCATCATCTGGGTCTTGGTCTTGGCCGTACACAGCATGGATTGCCTCGCCTTCAGTATCTCTTTCGTATTTTTTTCTTGTCATTGTGAATAGATTATAATTTCATGTGTACTATATCTATGGATGTCATTATTCCTTTCGAATATGCTTCACTTATACGAACTATTTAATGATACATATGGTATTAATAAATGATAACAATGGCTCTTCCCGAAGATTTGCTCTGGCATTTAATAGGGTTTTTACCCTGGCGTGATATGATAGCATACGGTTCGACTTGTCACATGCTGTTCAAGTGGGTATTCAATGGACCGTTTAACCAATTAGACAATAGTATTAAAACTCAAAGCGGTACAATGTTGTACCAGTATGAGGAATTATGCCACAATGAAGAACACCAACGACCATTGTACAAACTAAAGCAAATTTATTCGCGACTTGTTGGAGACCCATACAATTTGAGATGGGTATCGACCAAGATGTACGCTGACAAATGTTATATCATGAACATTTTGTTAAACGAACAACTAAAGGTCTGGTCTCCTTTTTTCTACACTACACAGTTCGAACGTACACAGGACCATTGGATAGCTAACCTTCCATGCGGTACGAACAGCTACGGACCCATTAGTCGTACCTACATACCAGCATCACCACAGTACGACACCTTGGTTCGTATGGTACAGTCGATGACATGGTTGGTTCGTGATGCTATACCACGCTGTACAGAAGTCATGGTAGTGGGGTGTCCTTATCGAGAATGGGACCATACACCACCCACGCCCCTAAGAGCGATGACTAAACTAAAGGTGTACGCAAAGCGTATCAAGGAAACTGCTGCGTATAGACCACAGAAGAAACGCAGAACCATGTATGGAAGCAGCGAGACCACTGGAAACTTACAATGGACAGGCAATGAAGTACACATACCAACCGAATACATAGACGCGAAGGGTCATACCATAAAGAAGTCCTTTCATGCACGCCAGGCGATGGACCTGAGCCGTGGTAAACGCTGTAAAGTCCGTATGAACTTTTCAGTTTACCAAGGTAAGAAACGTTGGGAATGGTATATAAGATGTATGTTTGATAGGATAAGAATCTATGTCAACTAGGAAATTTAAAACAATAGAAGAAATGAAAACGTATCATAAAAATGTTAATTGGGATGTCTGGGACGTCCGTTATGATAATCTAAGGTGGTGGTGTTTCTCTCTTAAAACCGCCCCAACGCGCAAAGCTTTTTTTCAATTTATACGAAGCAGCGTAGTGTATCAACTTGTATGGGACCATAAAGACTACGACCTGGTAGACAGGTGTGACGAGAACACTCTATCCAAGGTCCTTGGAGACTGGGCAGAGGGTAGTGTGTACATGAGAATGAGAGTATAAACGTTTAATTACTTTAATTATAATGCCAGTTGCTATCGAACAATGTAATAGAGACGATTGGATAGAGGGTGTTTGGACATTAGCAATAGGTTCTACACTCCTAGCCTCTGCTGTATTCGGGCTACTCAAGGGTAAGATGCTTTATGCGTTCGCTTCGGACGGTTCAGACGGCGGAGAGCTCTGAAGACGACGCCATGCTTGGTAATGCTTTCTACACATACCACGCGCTACGCGCATGTTGGAACACACTGGGTTGATACATTTACGAAGCTGTGGCCGTTCTTCCATATAATGTTTGAAGCACAATTCGTTCATAAATTGAGTCTTTGTACACTTAATACATACTAATCTTGGCAGTTTTTGCCGTCTATAATGATAATTACACATCCCGTTACAAACGGTGTGCCTACTACAATCATCTATTCTACACCAGCTATTAAAGGATTTAAAATGTGTTCGACACAATGTGTGAGAGAATATTGGTCTATGACATTTCACTACTGTACAATGTAACGATTGGTTAGCTTGGGCCTTATAGTGCTTTAAACATAGACCTTTACGATACGCCTTGCCTTTACAAAGCTGACAAGGACCTTTGAATCTGCGGCGTTCATACGACATATATAAGGATATCGACATCTGTATATAATGGACTTTACTGATTCGGTACACAAGAGATTTGTATTGCATCCAATTCAACATAAAAACCTGTGGGATTTATTCAAACAGCAGCAGCAAGTGCTCTGGACCACTGAAGAGATTGATTTCAGCCAAGACGACTCGGATTGGAAAAAAATGGATAAAGAAACCAAAGACTTTATGCTTATCATAATTGCTTTCTTCGCGGGTTCGGATATCCTCATCATAGACAATTGCATGGACAACTTTATGTCACAAGTACAAGTTGCGGAGTGTAAGATGTTCTATAGTCTACAGGCATTCGTTGAGAGCATCCACAGTGAGACGTATTCCACCATGTTAGAGAAATTTGGCGGTGGTCAATTCAACGAGCTCAAGGGAGCAATTGACAACATCGCTTCCATCAAAGGTAAGGCCGATTGGGCCCGTAAATATATGGATAAATCGCAGCCATTTGGGGTTAGGCTGTTAGCGTTTACAATATTCGAAGGTGTTCTATTCAGTGCCTCTTTCTGTTCCATATATTGGTTGAGAACGAAGAACTTGTGCCATGGTTTAACCTATTCGAACGAGCTAATCGCTAGGGACGAGGGGTTACATGCCAGCTTCGGTGTGGAGATGTTTAACATGTTGCAAGATAAACCAAACGCGTTAAAAATACACGCGGTTATGGATGAGGCAATACAGTTGGAAATGGCATTCGTAGACGAGGCTTTGCCGAAGAGGCTGAGCGGTATCAACGGTGAAACCATGAAGGAATACGTAAAGTATGTGGGAGACCATCTGTTAGGGAGAATCAACACGCCTCAGTTGTATGGTGCCAAGAATCCTTACCCTTGGATGGACATGATTTCCATCGATTCTAAATCTAACTTTTTTGAGAAAAGAGTGGCAGAATATTCGTTGGCAACGGTGGGTAATAATCAGGAGGAGAATGCATTTGGTATTGGAGAGGACTTTTAACTTATTCTAAGAATATTCGCATATTGTAATAATTTTATATTTAAGTTCATCGACTCACATCATGCTCTCCAAGGTGAGTTATTTTACCAAAGTGAATACTAAAAAAAGAAAACGTAATAAAGAACCAGTAGACCCTACACCTAACCTAACCAAGCTCGAAGAGTTTGCCGAAGACCGGCGTAGGGATTACCCCAAATTAACCAAGTCACTCGAAGAATTGAGAAGATTCGTGGGTGCGGTGGAAATCAAAGAGACTGTCGCAAAGTCTGCTCAATATGTAATTTCACACCAAACTGCTTCCCAACCTAAACGCAGAAGCAATCGCAAACGTCGCAAACCATCCAAATTATTGGTTGGGCGCAATACGTTACGACAACAACGCCGTCCTCGATTGGATACAGATGAGATGTCCGACGAGGAATTTGACCCAGAAAGTGCCTTCCCAGATGATATGCCTGAGGCGTTAAAGGCGGCATCTTTCGGAGCCATGCTTGCTCTGGCTATGTCACAGCATGGGTACGAAGAGTCAGACTCCGAAGATGAGGAAGATGACGAAGAAGACGAGCAAATGCAACTGCGATACAAGAAGCCAGAATACATGAAGGGTATCATGCAACACACCATGCTGTTGGGCAGACCTGGTACGGGTAAGACTACACTGGCTAAGATACTGGTAAACATATGGGATGCGTTGGGCGTTGTGGACAAGAAACGATTCTTCAATACAACACGTGGTGATTGGGTTGGCAAGTATCAGGGCCATAGTGTTGCTAAAGCTCGCAAACTTATTCAAAAAGCCCGTGGTGGTGTGATATTCATTGACGAGGCCTATTCGCTAATTGCTGCCAAGGATGGTGATGATACGTATGGGCATGAGGTGTTGACCGAAATAACAGAAGCTATGACGTCACCAGAGAAGAATGTTACCTTTATATTTGCTGGTTATGAGGGGGATATGCAACGTATATTCAGTGCGAACAAGGGTTTGAGACGACGCTTCGGTTATATTTACAAACTGAAGAAGCCCGACCCGGTGCACCTCTTTCTCATATTCCAGAAACAATTGAAGGAGAGTAAATGGAAAGTTCCAAAATCGGAACGTATTGAAGCTGTTGCTTTCTTCCAGAAGAACAGTGCCATATTCGAATGGGGTGGTGGTTCAACAGAGAGTTTTATCCAACACGCGAAGCAATCAGCTATATCGAGACACTTCCCATCGCAGCACGAGAGAAAGCTACTGGTAGAGGATTTAAAAACAGCGTACAAGGCGATGGTAAATCACAACCGGAGTACGGACCCAATTCCGGCTCATATTAAAAATATGTATCTATAAACCTAAGTTAATATTTAATATAATGAGTACACATTGCTTCTACGGAGATGTCTTCAAGTTGAGTGACAAGAAATACAGTGTACTTTTTGCCATTATTCCTGTACTATTCTTAATAATAGAAATATGGAAAGTGGCAGAAGATATACGCGATGGAGGTGTTAGCAAGGACTTTTCTGACCATATTAGAACACTACGTCAAATACTTGCTTCCATCACCGCTATATTCTTCTTACTGTTTATGGTTGGGGGTATTGAGAAATACCTGGGCGAAAAGCCTGATACACGACACCTAGGGTCTAGAAATATCCTCATGATATGCCAGGGGTTTGAAGGTATGCTGTTGTTTGTTACGTTGGCAGTTACACAGTTTTGGAATTACGGGGACGGGGATGATATATATCACTCACCCTTTTTCTGGTTCGCTATGTGCTTCGTAGCTGGTCTATTGTCATGGATAATACTTGTAACTAATTTCGGTGGGCTCTTCGGGCCTAAACAATCGTTGGCCAACGCCTTTAGAGAAGTGGACGACGAAACGGTCATCATATCGGCCAAAGTTACAGCCATAGGCCTGTTCGCGTTCTGGGCAGGTTATGCCCCAGCAGCAGCAAAGTACGACGATGCTTCCGTTGTCATCATATTGTTAACTGGTTTTTTAGCCTTGGCTTACGCTCTCAAGATGAAGGAGAAGGGGTGGTGGAAACCTATCGGACTATGGTTTGTTCTACCAGTCGTTGTTATATTCATATCTTGGTACAAATCAGACAGCACGAGTGATACGTTGCCATACGTTTATTTGGTATCCCTCATCGTCACAGGATTACTGTATCTGTTGTTAATAGGTGGATTTATTAGTGAATCCTACATGGAGGAGAAAGAAAACTATAACCAGGTTTAAGTCTTAAAATAAATGATATCTTATTACGCCGGGTGGTTAGCTATTTTTATTATTATTTTAACGATTACGCACATTCTTTCCAAGTACACGCGTGAAATATTCCTATGGACTATCAAAGTGTCCATAGCACTCATCATAACCTTCTGGTTGGGACTGGCTGTTTATATCAATGAGAACCTCGACATTGCCCAGTTCAATGCTTCGGTATCGCGCGTGTTCGAGCAGATAGCTCAGTTGCGAGCAGAGAACGCAGGATTGTGATGTATCTGACGATGCATGAACTCCATACTATTTAGCTGTGCCTCCGTAGCAGCTGGTGGTGGGGTTTTATGTTGCATTCTATGAACATTCTTCGTGTCTTTGTATTGCGTTGCGTCGGGCTGGGAAGAGTGTATAGTTACCGCTGATTCCGTAAGTGAAGAGTTTGAAACGACTATCTTGTCACCGTTCTGATTAATCAATACAGTGTTAAAAAGTCCTATGGACGAAACGGCGGCACCTTCAATTCCTTGCGAAGGTACATCTAAATATTTTTTGCTGTTGATTAGGTTGTCGTTATGTAGCATAAGTCCATTAAACATTGATATAATATATGGTTGAAACGCATAGCCAACTCCTATAGCTATACCAGCTGACGCATGTTTGATGACATCTTCACCGACAAGGTGTACGAATGAAATGACACCGATAAAGGCTTGAAGACTCAACTTCAACGCCTGTGCGGTGAAGAGGGAGCGTTCTAAAAAGACCGCCATAAACTTATATAATAATTCTGCTATCTTATTTCCTACTATGAGAATAAATATAATCACAGCAAAATCATCTAGATTTGATAGTATAGTATCCAAACAATCTCTAAAGGTATTCCACATTACACTTCCCTTCGCCTCTTATATATTGTCTTATGTGATAAATCGAAGCCTCTCTACTATGATATTACCATTGTCTTGTGTGGCCACTTGCATGTGTAACATTACTATAGGGTCCGCCTGTTCCACGCTACAAGCGATAAGTGTTGATGAGCTATTTTGTGGTTCAATCCCACACATCATGCACATCTTTTTGAATTGTGCTGGTCCTATCTCTGACTTGGTACGCACCCAGCCTTCGAACTGTGCACATACTTCTCGCACGAATGGATATTTTTTACAGCCGGGTGTTAAGTCGTGCCATTCTATTGTTGTACCCGGCACAGTACCTAGAAATAGGTCATCCTGTGCTTTGGCTTGTACCGAATCGATTTCTTCTTCTTCTTTTTTACCGACTGCTTTCTTGACATCATCTTTGTCGTCATCAATTTGCCCACCAAACTTGGCGAGCATTTTACGTACGGATTCTCGCTGTTCATCGGTTAGCGCAATTTGCTTTCTTACTTCTTCGGCTGTCCCACCTCTAGAATCCACCATATATAAGAAAGCCGTGGGTTCTTTATATGTCACAATACAGAGCAACTAAATCTAATTTCCTCCCTCCTCCAAAGAAACACGAAATCAATAACTCCGACCTGTCCTATTTCGACGGTACCAATAAGTGGTTATTTGATAAAGATTGGCACAACAAACCAGATAAGTACAAGAACTGGGCCCTCTTCGACTCAGACCAGTGGTCTCAGAACTGGGTCATAGCGTACGTAACATTCGATAGGAATAATGAATCCAACCTGCCTAAACGGGGAGAGACGGTGGTTCTCAGTCGCGACGAAGACGTGTTTAACATGGTTGTAGTTAATGTATTTCCGACCAAGCGTGTATGTAGGACTTATGTTTTACAGCGTGCGAAATGAGTATAAGGGGCGTCCACCTTCCTACAAATGTTCAAAAAGGTATCGTTAGTATTGGTATGTTTAGCTGCGGTAGCATGGATTTTGATTCAATTCCGTAACATGCATTTTTACTATGTGCGGCGGGCAGAAGAATACACGGCAGCACAGATATATCTTAAGACGGATGTATGTGTTAATCAGGAATTAGCAGCCCGATTGGGGTCTTTTGCTAGGTGTGAGGAATCTAGGCGCATATTAACCATGTCTCCATGGGTAACAGCGTGGTATGATTTCTTGGAGGATATGTATATTTGTGGTCATGGTAGATGTGATGTATTCTGGGGAGAAATATCGGGTAAGTTACCTTATATTATACTTTTTATGGGTCTCACGATGTGCTGGATTGCGTACCAGAGTGTACAATCTCAGAGGATTTCGGCGGCACAGGCGTATTGGCAGCTACCGCTTGCATTGAATGCGCGTCATTCGATGTCGCGTCTTGGTCCCCAAATTCACGAGCACCGCGATTGAATCTACGCCGTTTGGCTGACCCCTGGGAGACTTCCGGTCTTCTCGAATTTAACCATTCTTTGGTTTGTTCATCCCTACGCCGTTGTATATCGTCAGCGTTGTAAGATATGTTCTTTAAATCTAATAGTAAGTTTTCCATTTTAAAAGTAAAATATGTAGTTTATACTGTATTATCCTCACTCGTTCCAACTAAAGCCACACCTTCAGAATCGTCTGCTTCTTCCCGAACGGTCTTTATGAATAACGTTTTAGCTATTCGCGGTGTCCAACCGTGTGTTGTGACCAGAGTTGTCACGAATATGGTCATCAATAAATCCGTTGAATACTGATATCTAGCTGCGAGAGCGATGGCCGAAACAAGTGCAATGAACACTACTCCCGTAACGCGGATAAGAAACTTAACTGTAATCTTGCCACATCGACAACATCCGCGTTTAAATGTCTGCTCCCATAACTTTGTAAATATGACTAACTGTGCGATGTCTGACGACCACAACATATCTCCACACGCGCGTCCGAACCTGGTCCAAACCCAAGTCATATCATCGTCCAACGGTATATCATTGACAGATAGACATTCCGGGAGAGCGTCTGGAACGACGGTGAACCATTGACATAACGCAAACATTGGTAACAAGAATATTTCAGCGGTCAACACTTCCGCCATGGGTAATAGTTTCTGTCCTCTACATCCCCAGAAGGTTACTATAATAAGTGAATAGGCGGCGGTTAATGCGTCTACAGATGTTAAGAGACCAAGCTGGTCTACATACGGTACATCGTATACGGGTATCCAACCCGTGTATAGTATATCATCAAGTGGTTGAATGGTCCGATTGGTGGCCTTAAATTCTTTAAGCGCATACTGTGCCTGGCGGAAAGAGATGATATTGGAGACCCATTGGTTTACAAACGTGAGACAGAAGAAGGTTATTAACGTCGGAATCCATCGTGGGCGGAGTGGCATTTAAATTGGAGTATACATAGCTATATACTCATTTTTAAAATGAGTGATGACGATTGGAAACAATCCGCTGTAATGTTTTATGCGTTTGGAACAATCCTAACGGTAATATCATTTATATCTTGTTGCGTATATTCCCTTTACAAGAATGCCGACCGTAAGCGAAACGTACAGAAAATATGTTGTTTTTGTTGTATCAAAGACCCTATGCAAAATTACGATACAATACCACGACGAGACGACGACGTAGAAATTGGGCATGGGTTAGTGGAGATGGAGGCGGCTTCGAATGCCTTTAGTATTACAGGGGAGAGTGATGACGATGAGATAGACGTTGGTATACACGGTAGCGATGAGCCACCACTACCGATGAATGTGAATCAGTTTAATATAAGTCATAGTGATAATGACGCAATTTAATGTAATAATTTTATTTTATTTAATTCTAAATTTTAATTTTAAATTTAATCGCAAAGTTCACATGGTTCTGAAGCCAATCGCCTGGAGGCCGATGAGTCTTCCAATGTACCATTTTGTCTCTTTTCTAGATAGTTTGCGAAGAACCCATCCATACTGTTAACATTGGACAAGTCTAGCGCTTGTCTTTCCGTTGCTAATTCAGCATTGTGAATTCTATGACATACTTGTGTCAATGAGCCTGCTCCTTGTTGATTTAATAGACCTCCTGCGCCCAAGTTAGCTTGTAAGTTGGTAACCAAACTGTTAACGTAGGTGTTAATGTCGGTCTGCGATTTGGTGATAATTGCATTCAATTCGCTTTGAACAAAACCCGTTGGCTGTTGGCCAGCGTATACCAAAGCATATTGTCCAGTTCTATGCGTAGAACCAGATGCTGTAGGGCCGAATTGAACAGAATCAGAACCAGTGATAAAGTCATTTGGTTGAAGCTGACAATCTTCTGAGCCATCGCCCAATAGATTCTCAAGCTGGTCACCAATACCTCCACCGTTTGCTCCCACCACACATCCACAGTGTACCAAGTCAGGATTAGCCAAATCTTCAGCAGTTGTAGCTTCAGAAGCACGTCTACATTCGCATTTGGATGGTCCATTACCGGAAGTACCGGCAACACCTTGGCAAGCGTTGACTAGATGAGCCCAGTCGTCACGAGCAGTTTCAATTTCGCATTTCTCTTTACATTCTGCTTTAGCATTCGCATGAGCAGATATGATTGCAATAGATTCTTTCTCTACTGCTACAATAGCTTGAGACAAAGCACCGGATGCTGTAATCCAAGCATTTTCATCCGCATAACCTACGGAATTCTCGTACGATTCCCAACATGCTTGGATAGAACCAGTAGCACCTTGGGAAGTCGAAGTTAGTGACTCGTCTTCTTTATCACCGACCAAAGCTCTTTGGTTTGCGAACTTAGCCTTATGGTCACGAGTTTCTGGAGCAAAGTTGTCCAAATGAGCATGCGCGAATGCGGAATGCTCTTCATTTTCGTATGAGTAAGTACCAGCGATATGGTTAACATCGTAAGTGTGTACCATGGTGTATTCTTGAATTTCCAAACTCGTTCCAACGTATGGCATATGCGTACTTTGGAAACTGGAGTCAATGTGTCTGGCGATATCGGCAAGATTGTTCTTGAATTCACGAACACATGCTACCTTACCTGGGAATACGGACAAACTACCACTGTTGGATGTATCGGTATATACGCTACCATCAGATGATACGCACGAGTTAGCTAGATTTGTTGTTGTGTCTGTTCTGGAGCCAGTGGCATCAGCAGAGCACAAGTTAGCAGCTTCGGATGTACATTCATCAACAATGTTGGCCTTATCATAACCTAAGTATGAGAATTCTCTGGTCAAAGACAAGAACGAATCTTGTACGCGTCCTTTACCGTAGGCATCGAATGTATTCGATACTGTAGTTGGTGACGGGTCGTTGTGGTCTGCCAAGCTCAATTGAGCAATGCCAGAGCACAATACAGATACATCATTGTATCCTAAATCTATAGATGCCCCACCGTGTTTAATCGATTGAACAAATTTCAATGGGTAACATTTCTTGGTTGGTACCCATGATTGAGAGAACTTATGAACCACTGCCAATTGAGCAGAGGAACATGAACCTTCTTGGGAAAGTTTCTTGTCTAGTTCTGCTTGGATTGCTTTAAGACTTTGTTTGGCCAACAAATCGATGGCATTTTCTCCAGCCACAGAGGAAACCAAGTAACCATTCGCGATAGCAGAATCAATTCTACTATCTGTTCCCAATACAATATTACCAGTGTTGAAACCGTTAGTACCGAGGGAAAACTTCACCGCTTTGCTAATTGCATTAGCTAGAGTTGATGATTGAGAACCCAAACACACAGCATAGTCTGTGCTGAATGAGTTTTGGCCTTGTTGTAACCATGGAACATCTGCTGTTCTATCCGATGGTTTGAGGCTCAATAATTTACGTCTGAACATTCCAGATACTTTACCAGCAATCTCATCTTGAGCGGCCTTCAAGTTCTTCGATGCCCATTCGCGGATACCTTCAAATCCTAGTAATTTACGTTTTCTCAGATGATTTCTACCTCTACTGAGAGAATGTCCATTACCATCACCGGTTGGTATCCACCCGTTGGCAGCCGACCCACAATCGCACAGGTCTTGACATTGCGAGTAGGTCTTTTCGGCATTTGCTATGCTAGCAGCCCAAGCCGAAACCTGGTTCGGACTACCGGGGTTATCGCATATACCATCGTTAACGTCGTATCCTCGCACACCGTTACTACCTTCTTGATGACAAGCTTGAGCCAAATCAGAAGCTGCGTCACTACAACCGACGGGAGCCGGAGTTGGAGCAGGAGATGGTGCTGGAGTTGGTGCTGGAGTTGGGCAAGCGCCGGCTCCACCGATTTCAGCATAAGTGTTTCCTGATACTGCTAGGTGTGCGGCATTTTCTGGCCAGCTCGAGCAATAAGCTTCGAAGCCAGCTGCTGTGTCAAGGAATAATGCATCCTTATCACTGTCCCAGTTTCCTACTGGGTAATTCCTTCGTTGGAATTCATAACATCCTCCACTTACTCCATTGTGGCAATGGAACGAACAATCTTGTGGACAGATGCTACTGTCTTCTTCTTGTGTAGCGCCCTGGTAATCTTGGAATGAGCCACATACACCGTCACCACAGTGACAATCCACAGCACAATTGCTAATCGTTTCTCCTTCATCGCATTGTCTGTTACCTCCGGTGTGTGCATCAGCACCTCCACCGTTTAATACGCCGTTTGACCATCCAGAACCTGCTGTGGTTACAACAGCTGCTACGACAGTTCCTCCAACGGCGATTTTGTCTCCGCGTTTACAGTCGGTACCGTCGCCATAGAAACATGACTGTCCAGTGAGTTGGTCGGAACCGCTTGCATGGGTTACACCGTCAGCCAAAAATACAGTAGGAGAACGGCATCCTGGAGCACGGTAAATAGATGTATCGGTTGTATCGGTGGCATCATAACCATTCAAACCGTAACATTCATTAGTTCCCGTTGAACCGTTATGCGCCATGGTCGCATGAGCATAAGTTACTGGCGTACATCCAGTTTGTACTTCTTGTGTACCTCCGTTAGCCGCACATTCAAATCGATGAACACGTGCGAGATTACCAAGCACACACTGTCCTACAGCTGCTTCATAATCGTTGGTAAGGGTGTAGTCAGCGCTTGAGATTTGAGTACAGTCTTCGTCTGGGTTGCTATCAACCGTCAAACATCCGGAGGCAACTGATGTAGATACAACACCGGACGTGGCGTTGTATACACCATTAGATACAATGTAAGACAATGCGTGTCCTGTTTCACCCACATTACCAACTTCTGGGCACCTACATACATCTAAGCACAGATTCTCTGCGATTTCAGCTGCGATTTCTGAACCCTTAACAACCTCAAGGGTCGAGTTGATGATTGGTTGTACCGCCGCTGGGCAAGAGCAGGAAGCTGGGCAACCTGGGGTCATGCTCCAGTCGATACATTCAGGGTCAATCTTCGTTCTCAATGTGACATCTACATGGTCATCGTCACATGGTACAGGTGGGTTGGTCCATCGTTCCAAACTATCAATCAAGGATTGAGTATCAATACCTGTGATTTGTTTGATTGAAATACAATTGCTCAATAGACCACTGCTGACGTTATTAGCTACGAGACCTGCTACCGAGGTTTGTGGGTCTGGCCATTCCATCGTGACCGTACCGAATTCATCTGTAACTGGAACTTTACTACATTGTGTGATAAAGTCAAGCGCAACCGCCTTACATACGTCGTGTACTAGATTGCCACTGAAGCTGGAGTTAACCAATACAGTGCCATCTGGTTGTGTATAATGAAGATTAGCCTGCGAACAGAACGAACCTCTATTGGCGGCTGAATTGTAGTTCAATGTTACTTCGCCCAATACTGAACAATCGTTTTGACCCGAATCGCCATATCTTGGACATTGGTAAGCAAATGTTGCTCCGGACAATACTCCTGACTGACTGTATAGTCCATCACTAGCAGAGTAACCAGAGCACAATACTTCACAAGTACAGTCATCTGGTGCGTTAGTTTCATCCTCACAGTTAAGAGCCGAAGCACTGGATGGGTAACATGCACATTGTCCATCTTTATGAGGGTCCGTTGGGCATGTACTGTCAGCACTTCCAGCGTTGGTGTTAGGACAATCGCCTTGGCAGTTGTGGCAACTCTCACCAGTTTCGAATTGACCGAAATGCAAGTGGTCGCACACGCCATCACCACATTTACAGTCGGCGCGGCAAGACTCAAATGTTTCTTGAACCGCTGTAGAACTGGTATTATGGATGGAAATATCACACACACCATTACCACAGAATGGAGTGAATTCTGATACGCCACAATCATCGTCTGCGATTGGGAATCCATCCGCGAATGTATTGCTACCCAAATCACCTGCTACGTATGTTGTTGTATGGTTACATACGCACGGGTTCAACACACAGAACCCTGCCACACAATGGCCGTCTGTCGGGCTACCGTATGGTTCACAATCCGCGTTGGTGTTACATCTTTCTAAGTCCAATAAGTTGGACAATCCAGTATCACAACACGAGTAGTGTTTGTGTTCCTTTATGACATCTGCCACTGGCACATATCCTTCTCCTACCAATTCTGTTTCCAAATCAGCAATTGCTTTTCTCTTCAAGTCTAGAGCAACCTTTGCTTCGTATTCTGCTGTGCTCTTAACCTTACAGTCTGTTACATTGAGTGCTTGTCCGTGTCCGTTGACAACACCAACATTCTCTGCTTCGGTTATCGCATTGGCAGCTGCCTGCGAGGCAACCCCCATAGCGTTCTTGTTCTCTACTGCTTCTTGACAAGCAGCGAAGATTTTGTGTAGTTCGTCAATGTATTCATCATCTTGTCCGGCTACATCGTTTGCTAAGTTTCCAGCTTGTACAACGGTCACGTATGCCGTGTACGCGTTAGAGCGTGGAGAAATGGTTGAGTTCTTGTAGTAATCCAAGAATGCTGCCGAAGCATACTCAAGGGCTGCTGTACGAGCTGCGTTGCGTTCTGCCAATTTAGTTGCCTCTGTTGACTCCAAATTGGCAATTTCTTGCGCTCCGGAAGCGGTGTTGGTCAAATACAATCGTAATTTTTCTTTCGCTTCGTGGATTTGCTTGATAGCAGCACCTTCCATTGATTCGTCCAATTCGTATACTTCACAACCAGTGGTTCCAATAGTGTGTCCAGAGGTACTTAGGAAAGCAGCTTGGGCATACATTGCTAAAGATTCTGCCTTGTTAGTAACACCCAATGCTCCAAGAGCCGTTATACATGGAACTTCTGCTCCGACTTCTAATCCGGCAGCAGCAGCCAACGCATGCGCGTTAACCGTTACAGCTGTCTCACACGCAGTACCTTCGTAATCAGACAAGCAAGAAATACATTCGCCCGCGAACAATTGTCCTTTTGATTTACATTGGTTGTATGGAACTACTTCGACACCGCCTGAGGCTCTGGCTCCGCCAGCAAGACCGTCGATACCGTCACAGAAGTCTCGTTCCGCTTGGGTACAGATATCAGCGTAATGTCCATCGTCCAATAAGTCCTTCAATTCTTGAATCCTACTTTCCATTTCATCAATAATGCTTTGGTCGTTACCTTGTGATTTAGCTGCTGCTACAAGACCAGAACATTCACATGTCTTTTCTTGACCAATCATAGTGGTTTCTGCGCTTGTATCAATTGCAATGTTCTCTTCGGTACTACCGGAAATAAATTGAGCTTTGATTTCCTTGACCGTCATTGAGTCAATTCCTACACCATTATTGGCATTAAGTGCTTGCAATGTACTATTGCTGTTGGTGAAGGCACAGTAGTCACCTACTACCTGCGCGCATGTACCAGAGGAACAGTAGGTAGAAGCACATTCGGTACCGTCCGAACAACTAGTTCCGATTCCACAGTTACCCGCTTGTTGACAGGTTTGCTGTCCAGCTGGTACGCCACACAACCCGGTTGCATGGCCATGAGTATCGAGTGCGATAGCACTCAAGTCTTGACCAGTGGATAAGTCACAGTTCGAGTCTACAGGGCGGTCGTTTCCACCAAGAGGGTCTCCTTGTCCTGGGATGATAGTGTATTTGATAATGGTGCTATTATCAGATGCATATACAGCAATACATTTGGTAGCATCTACTGGAGTACCAATAGTTGCCAATTGTTCGGTTGTCATCATACATGTGTGTGTTTGGATACAGACAGGTTCTCCCGCGTCGATACAATCGTCTTCTGTGTCGTAATAATTGTCCCATTTTGGTGTACACGAAGCGTTGACTTTGACAGACGGTACGTGTACTTGAGCACCTTGCATTAGGCAGTCAGTGGTTCTAGCACATACAACATCTCCAATTTTACAGTTGGCACAGTTAGAAGTACAGAATCCTGGCACGGCAGCGTAGTTATAACTACCACGTCCGGAAGATGAACCAGATTTGGTAAATTTACACCATTTCAAACCATCATGGATACAGTCACGTTCCGAATCGGATTGTGATGGGAACAAGCCTGAACCACTGTTACTTGGGTCCGTAACACCGTATTGCGGATAGCTAGTTGCATGGCCGTAAGTTGGTGCTGGGTTTGCGTAAGCTCCATGGTATGTGTCATTGTGGGTTACTCCAACATTATGACGCAACCTTTTCTGGTATTGACGGTATTGTCTCAAATGACGCCCGCGGACACGTGATTGATGGTGCCCCCTGTTCAAATGCAATTCGTTGGATACTTTGTAACCATATTTCTTTGCGACTTCATCAGAATAAGCAAGGTCGTTAGCAAAGGCAGTTGGGTCTCCGCCGGTACTGTCATCTTTACACACGCCAAGTGCATCTATTTCTGGAAGGTCGGTTTGGGTATAAAGAGAGTTACCTGGGCTAACAGCCGAACATAAACCTCTGCTTACCAATATTTGAGTGGTTTCTCCGTCAACATCCAATATCGGGTTTCCGTATACATCACGTTCTACGTCAAATACGGTACCAACACATGTCAATGAACAGCTGGTATCGAATCTATGACAACAATCTACATTTGACGGTCCAACACATGGGATTTTTCGGGCCAATTCCTGTTGGTCTGAGCCTGATTCGCTACCGCGTGGTACGCGACATACAGACAAATCAGATGAGCTATTCGTATCGGCATCAGCAAAGTCATTAATGTATCCCCAATGGTCAACAGAATTAGCAATTACAAGATGGTCAATAGAACCTTCACCATGTGACAAACGTTGTCTGTGGGCTAATCGTTGTTGATAACGTCTTGCCAATTTCTCTACGTGGCGTTGTTTAACACTCTGTAAACGGTGTGTTTTTTGTGTTGCGTGTTCAAGTACCGGATGGATAAAGTTAAATCCATGGGTATTGATACTATTCAAACCATTGCTGTAAGACAACAAACGTCTTCCACTACCAATAGTAGGTTCAGTTGGGTGAGACGCGGTTTGTACATAGTAAGTGAATGTAATACCGTTCACAGTGAACTGATGCAATTGTTGTTGCGATTCAGAAGGGTCAGTGCTTGTGCCGGTTCCAGCACAAGCGACAGTCTGTCCATACAAACTGTTTGGCGAAGGAGCACTACTATGAGAGCACACTGCCGCACCACATTTCTTAGAACCAGCAATTGCTGCTTCGGCACACGTGTCCTGGTAATAAGTCTGAGTATGGTCACAACTAGTAACCCCGTCGGACAATACATAATGATATTGTTGTTCACATGCCGCACCGTTAGCACAATCACTATGGAAAGTACATGCGACGCCGTTGGCAGCTAAACTACCTTGTGCGCTACCGCCGGCTGCGGCTTCTCCTACACACACGTCGAGATGTGTACAGCTTCCACCACAATCAACACCTGTTTCGCCTCCGTTTTGTAACCCATCGCTACATGTTGGGTCCTCGATACATACATCTTTTCCGTTGGTACCTACGTGAGCAGATGTTGTCTCGTAACCGTTGGTTCTGCGGACACTATCGTCATTATAAGATGCGCCATCATCTACGCCATCGCCACCAAACCATAGGTCACATACAAGGCCAGACGCACAAGTAGAACCAACATGTCCGTCACCGGACGCTGCTGTTGCACATTCGTCGTCTTCGTTGCCCAAATCATAGTCGGAACATACACCAACAGCATTACACACTTGGGTCCATCTTCCACTGTTTCCGTGTTGCGTTGCTCCGTATGGAGGGTTTGCGGTACGGATAGAGCTAAATGGTCTACAGTCAGAGCTTTGGGTACAGTTACCACCGCTCATAATGTATGCTTCGGCAGCACATTCCTTAACAACAGCAGCGTCATAAGTGTAAGTTACAGGGTCAGAACCTGTCACTGCTACACCTACATTGTATACCGTATCACGGCACACACCACTGGCACATTCATCGTCAAGTGAACAAACAGAACCGTCTGGCAAAGTCTTTACACATTCACCTCCCAGACCTGAGCCTGATGAGATAGCGTCCAAACATATTTCTTTGGTCGCATGACCGTTGTATAGATTAGTGCTAGCATCAAAGACGCACAATTTTGATGCTTCGATAGCCAAGTCAGCTGCGATACAATCAGCACGACGTGCGGTCTGGTCTGCTAGCCCGTTAAGGGTATCACCAACTGTCAATGCTTTACAGCAAGCAGAGTCCGTGGCGTAGCTGTTTGGTTGTCCATTGCCAGCATAAGTACATCTCGAACCTGCTCTCACTACCTTGTTCACGTCTGCTAGGCTAGCAATGGTTACAGCGTCTTTAACTGCGGCAACTTCCGCACAGTATTCATCTAGTGCGTCTTTGGCACCGTCGTAAGTCTTTGCGTTAACTGCTTGTTTCTTGGCGTCCAAATCTTCGACTTCAAAATCGTATTTCTTTAATTCAAGAGCATGGGCAACTTTAGCACGGACCTTTGCCTCTACTAAATCTTCACACTTGGTCATAACCGTTGCGTGTCTGTTCCTGAATGCTTTTAATTCTTTAGCTAAGTCGCCGATGTGAGCCAAGATAACATCTCTGTAAGTCTCAGCAGCATGGACATCATCGTTCAAATTCTTAAGTTCCGATGGGTCAATGTTCAATTGTCCTTCGCGTGTGGTACGGGCGGATACAGCAGCGTCGTATGCGTCTTCAGCATCTGTGTACGCTTTGATTGCTTGGTAAATACCAGGCCCATTCAATTCGTCAGAGATGTTATACGCACCAGCGTGTGGGTTTGCGTGTGGAACGTAAGCTAATCCGTCTGTCTTGATACATTGTTTTACGAAGTGGGTAATAGAACCGTCAACACAAAGAGAGTTGGATGGGTCTGAAACAGCACAGTCGTAAGCGTCAGCAGTGTCCACCATTACAATGTCTAAAGCATCCAAACAACTATTTCTACGCGCTTCAAATGTCGAGTACGATGTACCTATCAATGGAAGTCCTGTAGTAGCATTGACACCAGCTGCTGCGGTGTTGAGGGCAAGTTCTTGTGTACTTGATAATTTCAACGCATCGTTTACACCCACTGCTTCGCCAGCAGAGTTAAGTGTAGTGGATGGACATCCACGTGCGTCGAGTTGGACAATCGCATTTTCGCACGCGGCCAAATCATTTTGGAACGCGGTCTTATCGTAAGTCAAACTACCAATAACATTGTTACCATTACCGTAACGATGATGCGCTTGGTCTGTCTCTACTATATCTTCCGTAGCGGTATTGTCATATCCAGTTCCTGGGTAACCCTTAATGTAACTAGCAGTACCGTCGATACCGGCCAATGAGCTAAGAACTGTTTGTTCTGGGATACTACATACCGCAATACGGTTGGCACTACCTGCTCCGCCTGGGTATCCAATTGGTTGATTACCTTCATCATCTAGCAGGATAGGAGCCTCACAAGAAGATTGAATCAAAGTAGCACGTTCGCTCTTGTAGGTGGACAAGGTATTCAACCTCGTGTATACGCGTTGGTAGATATCCTTATCGTTGAAGAGTTGTTTACGGGCTGCGCACGTCTCACAACGGTCAAACCTATCTTCAGATTCCCAGATACAGTATTCAACTGTTTCTGCTACCAATGTTTCTAATCCTTCCTTCAAGTGGTCTACACGGTCATCTACACTTTGACCTCCAGACGCATAGGTTGAAGTTGCTACCAAGTATTCCAAGATAGATACCAAGTTGGTAATGGTCTTGGCCGTACCGTCGTTGAGGACAATAGCCAAACCATCTCCGCTTCCTGTACCGTCAATAGTAGCTAGTTGATGACGTCTCAAGTCAGGGTCGCTAGTCAAAATACCATCAATGTCGTAGACGTTGGTGAACTTAAGAAGTTCCTGACCCAAGTGCGGGCAAGCTGATTCTTCTCCAACACGCGTGTTGAATGGTTCTGGTATGGAATTGTCAGTATCAATATCTTCCACGAAGGCACGGGCAAGGGTCTTGTAGACAACCTTAGCAAGCTCGTTGAATTTAACGATGTGTGCGGTTACTTCAATACCTGGCACAGCTGCGTCAGTGTATGCTTCCTTTAACAAGTTAAGAGATTCACTCAACTCGCTAACACGTTGGTCGATTTTCTGGCGCTGTATGTTGATTGCTACATCTTCTGGAGTTGTTGCTGCGGCCTCAAGTGCTGCTACCAAAGTCTTAGAACTAGAGTCGTCTCTGTCTTCCTTCAATCCTTCGATATCGGCAGTGGACAAACTAGTTACATCAGCCGAACCGAAAGAAGACTCACATGTAGAGTCAAGAGCATTACGGTATGCGGTAACATGTTTTTTGTAGTTGGTTTGACGTACTTTCTTCAATGCTTGGACATCGTGTAACAAGTAAGAAGTTGCGTAGTCAATACGCGCTTTGTCCAAATCGGATTGGATATGGTCACACAACTCAAGGATTTTTGGCTTTGCGTCCTCTTCAATTTCCTTTCTCAAGTCGTGGCAAGTCAAGTCGTACAATTCAGTGTTGATGGACAATGCACTTCTGTATGAACCAGTTTTACCGATAGCGGTTTCCCAAGCAGTCAATAGTGCGCCATCACTAGCAGCACAAGTAACAGCGCCTGAGCCACCTTCAGGTGTGTATGTCGTGTATAACGGTTCAGCTGATTCAGCTTCGTAATACGGATTGGCACATACCTTCTTTACAATACCGTGACATGGATGAGTTGCTGGAATACCAACTCCACACAAACCAGTATTGTCGTCTTCTGCGCAATGGAAGTCAGCACGCACATTAGCGTCCTTTTCTTCCAACATTAGTTCGGAGTGTGGTGTACCAATGTCCCAGTTAATGGACAATTTACGTACACCCAAGACATCTGTCGGTTGACCAGACGCGGTCATTTGACCTGCCAATTGTTCGCATGACATTTCAAAAACGAATTCATTTTGCAATTTACGTTGCAATGTACAAGTTCCGATGGAAGTGGAATCGTAACCATCGCAATAATCACCAGCTGGTAAACTAATTCTCAAAGGTTTAGTGTAAGACGCTTTACCATTGGAAGCATCACTTCCTGGCAATTGATGGTCGTGCGCTTTGCTGGTCGAATTATCCGCATGGACGTAAGTAGAATCTACCATCTCAGTACACAAGTCGGTGTATACGCGTCGTACACAAGAACCGGTTTGTCCGTTTACTGTTTGTCCAGTAATAAGTGCTGCGAAATCAGAAATGGAGCAGTAATTTACAACTGCTGCCGTACCTGGGCACGAATCTACATCGGCAATTGCTTCTTGTGCTTTAGCGGACGTGGTTTTTTCTGCTACACCAGATGCTGTAACACCGTCTTTACCAGATACACCATTAACACCGTTCAACAATTTGTAACAGTAGCCTTTACTCGTTTGTGTTACGACTCCATCTCCGTCGGTAACGGGCGCATTCATTTGCTCTTCGTAGTCGAACTCGTCAACGCCACCGCCTCCGCCCGAAGTAGAACATACATATGCACCACTGTTTGGTAGTTTCGAGGTAAATTCTTGTATAAGGAGTAGAGACGCGCTACCCTGGTTACCCTGGTTTGCTGCTAGACAAAAAGGATAATCAGAGGTAAGAGTCACTACATTTCCATTTACTGACCCAGCAAAAACAGTAATCCAATTTCCATCGCCTGTTATGTCTATCTGGTATCCAGTGGCAGGGGAAATGAAAGCATCAAGGACTCTGGGAGCATTGACTTCACCACTAGCGACCAAGAAGTCCGTGGAGGCATAGTCGGAACTTTCCATGCTAGATTGCTTATCGTAGTTACCGTCACCATTGCTGTCGAATTTAGCCATGAAGTTCCAACGGCCACCTGACCCTGCTGTAAGCTGGGTCTGTGCGTTTATGGTCAAGTCAAGACTGTTAGCAGCACCTTCATTGCGCGCTGGGCAATCACCATTGGCATCAACCAAATACTTCTTTGGCATACCAAAGTCTGGGTTAAAGCCTGCGCTTGAACTGACATCACGGCGTGTACCATTGATGGTATAAGCGGTAGTATCTTCTTCGTAAATGGAATTTGTAATACCGGTTTCTACTTGCTCCATAGCTCCTGGCAAACCTGAGGCTGGTACGTAAGTATTACCTGGGTCGCTAGAATCGGGATATGGTAGGGTAGTATCTGGCATATAACCTGTCTTTTTCTGATAAGCAATAGTAAGCGCCAAACCTGGACACCCACCAACAGAAATAGCAGATAACGAAGGCAAATCCGTCGTGTGGAAAACACGGGTCACAGATTCAACACCGTTACCATTGTCTACCAAACGAAGTGCGTATGCGTCAGCATATGTCGTGTTGGTGGCTCTTACGTTAATAGTTCTAATTGCATCTTCTGCGTCGGTAAGAGCGGTACCCGAACCGGTTGCGGCACCAACGTCAGTCTTGAAATCGGCACACCAACTTGTGGTGAAGGTTGGACAATTTCCTTTAACTACGGCGCCATCGTCATCTACACCGTCTTCAAGCAAATTGAATCCCACACAAACTTGTGGAAGACTATTGGTCTGCCCAGCAAGCTCAATAGCATGGAGTTTACCAGCACACAAAGACTCAGTAAAGTCCTGATTGTATACATCTCTCCATGATTGCACAAAATCTTCTAAATCTTCGTGATAAAATATTGTTGGACTGGCCGCATGCCCTGCCTTCAATGCTCTATCTAAAGATTTACAAATAATGTTATTCTGCCCATCTCCACCCACTAAGTTGTTCACCACAACGTCAATGGAATCGGATAGTGACAGCCTCCTACCACGGCTACCTCCAGTAGCGGATGATAGGGAAATCGTCGTTGTCTTATGTTGATGTGAACCGGAAAAGGAAGCTTTTTGCACGGCCCCACTCTTCATACGGCGCTGCTGCTTAGCATGCCAAGATTTAAGGAGAGGTGAAGCATCAGCAAAAGCTATCATCACAATAAGGGATATCGCTAGAAATTTGTTCATCATCGAGTTATAAGTAGCTTACAATGATTTATATACTGTAGTTTTTGAAAGTCAGCTGAATAAAATAATTAGTGTAAAGTATCTTTAATGTTGTCCCAGAGTAGTTCGTTACTATGGGTTTGTCGAACTGGGTGCATCCTCAATTCTTCCCTTGCGTAATGATATACAAATTGCGCTACTGTGGTCAGTGCTGCCTTCGCATCCTCAGATTTGTTTAAATCGTCACAGCCACTGAATGGATTTTTAACTGCTACGGAAGACCTGTGGATTTCATCCATAATAGACCTCAGCTCGGTCATAAGGTTTTCTTTACTAATAGTATTCGGTTCTGGTACACTCATACCGTATACTCCCCATCCACTATATGGTTGTTCAGCCGCAGCCTCTTCACTGGATACCCTTGCTCTCTTGTTGCGTCGCGTGACTGGTTTAGAAGGCCTGTGAGCTTTTTGTTGTTTCTGCTTGTAAAATTCATCCGGAACATAAGGTAGAACACAATATATGTTATCCGTTAACTGTAGTGTAATCCTATTGTTCTCTGGTATGGAACCTAAATGTATTTTAGGAAAGCATACACTGTACAACCTCTTGGGCAACACAGTCCATTGGTTGTCGTTGCCGTATAATTTGTGGCTAAACTCAACGTTATCTTCGCCTTCGCGTTCGATTTTTGTAATAAACACATTGCGAGGTTGAATGTGTTTCTTCAACTGACGAGACTTGGTAGAACATTTCAATTGAACACCGGGGTATACAACGGATTCATTTACTCCGTCCGACCTGTCAAGTGTTCGTCCGTAATACGTTGAGAATTGGTCCTGTTCGAGTGGTGGGAGTGAGAACTCTGACATAGTTTAGTTTAAAATATAACGGCTATGTTATATAGTACGAATAGGTTTCGAATATGTGGGATGTATTTTGACTTTAATAAAAATTATATAAAACCAACTCTTCATCATGTCAAGATTATCAAAAAAAATGACCCAAGCCTCCTTATCCATGGACGGTATGAGCCGTTGGGCATGGTCTTCCTTTTCCAGAATTAAGGAAGCTGACACCACAGACTGCGTTCAACACATAGTATGCCGCGTACCACGCGATGCTTTTCGCCAATCCGCAATGACCTTCGGCGAGATTAAACAAAGCAGTCCAGTCGCGCGTTACTGGAACATGACCATGCAACTGTTCCTAGAAACGGTACGCCAAATACATAAAAAAATATTGGACTCACCAGAAGCCAAAGACAGTGTACAAGATGTGTTCCAAAAAGTATACTTGGAATGGATACCATCAGAACACGACGTAGAAAAAGCATGCGAGTACAGAATACATGCTTTTCTATTCACTGACGAAACTCAAGCGAGCTACGGTGGACAACTTCATTATATGTTACAGACCAACAACCAAGCACATGAAGAATCACTCAACCGCTCTGCCAACTCGAGACGACCAGACACGTTGGCTGCGCTGAATGACCACCAGGTACACCTTAAAGTGACCAGAGAAGTCTACTTTCGCAACGTTTGTGGACTTGCTAACGGTCACAGAAAGGTGGAAAACAACCTCGATGCTGTCAACAACCACAACACCAACCTGGCCAAATATGACAACATCGCCAACCCGATTTATATTTGGTCGTTGAAGAATGCTTGTGCTAACTGTAGAAATCCAGAATTTCGTGACGATTCAGCACACATACTAAACGGTAAATTCCATTTCTTGGATACCAAGCGCGTGATTCGATTGTCACCTGGTCAATACTATACCAAGACATTCTGTGGTAAATTTTTACCAGACTACCAGGCATTCGTTGACAACCACATCAAACCTACACGCCACGTAGCATTGCCACATGGTTACAAAGGTGACGCTACCGATGACCAGCCATTACTACCTGTCAATAACAAGGACGCACCAGTACGTGACAACGATGACCGTCTTGACATGAATGTATTTGGTGAGAATGATATCTCCACGCTAAGCGAGCAAGAACAATCGCGTTTAGATGCCTTCACATCTCGTTCTGACTTTGCATTAATGTCGGAGAATGCTAAGAACCAGTACATTGCGGACGTACAACCTCTCGAGGGTACTACTCAGTTCCATAAACGCTATATGGAATACAAGTCCTATGAAATGGAAGAACTCAAAGCTAGATGCCTTAATCCTGACGCCAATATCAGTGAGAAAGGTAAGGTTATTCTTAAATGGATGGAGAGGCGTAATCCTCCTGCCTATAAGAAACTGTACCGCTACGACCGCAACCTGAGCGTATTCGCCAACCGCGTCATCAAAATCATGGAAGAAGCTGAGCAATACTTCCTGATATCTACAGCGCATCGCGAATTTTACCAAGTCATGCACGCTAGACTAGACGCTTACAGGCGTGACTTTGGTCTTCACCTTAATATATTTCAAACGGGTGAAGGTGCTACTTCCAAATCTTTTCTATTCGATTTGATGAAGGAGTGTAGTATACCTGGTACAATAGACCAACTTACCTACGAAACTGCTAAAGCCAATGCGGTAGATGGTAATCGTAATGATGTTATCACGGTATGTCATGAAGCACCACCTGGTATGTTCCGCACTGCTAAAAATCGCAACATGGATAGCTCTGCTGAAGCCATGTTTAAAGAGCGTTTGACTTCCAATCATGTGTCGTGTAAAACTTACCACCTGGACGAAGCTACTGGACGCAGGTCTCAACGTACTACCAAGTCGGAATGTATTGGTGTGTGGATGGGTGCTACAAACGACCCTCAAGACGAGGTGGAAGAAGCTCTTAAAACTCGTTTCCATTGGGGTAACTTTGAGAAGATTAAGCGCCCTGGTAAAGATATAGATGACTGTATCAACGGTGAGCGTGCTTTATCGCGTACGGACAAGCTAGCCCGTGAGGAAGTTATACTCGAATGGCGAGAAGAACAAGCGCGTGTCTTCTTAGTCGAGAAAATGATTTGGTGTAATATCATTAAAGATGTAGAAATGTCCGCATTCTATATCATCAAACAGAAATTCAAAAAACAATTTGATGGTAAGTCTGTACGCGAAGCAGAAACTCGTGACTGGCAGCGCATCTTTATCTTCGCTCGTATTCAAGCTATTGCTACAGCATTGGCGACTGTATTCCAAGTCAATGGCAACGGTCTCAACTACTATGGCCAAGACTTTGATGAAAATCAACTGTTGGCAATAGAGCCTCATCTGGTATGTACAGAAGAGATGGTCTACTTTACGCTGACTATGATGGATTCCCAGTTTGTACACCCAGCAGAGCATAAGATATTGCGCAAAATATATCATGAGTTTGCACAGACTAAACTCAAGTTTGGTAATCCTACTCCAGACGATACGGACAACACAGCATTCAACTACAACTATGTCAAGATGCCCGGTACGCTGGTGAACATTTCCAACCATATCCAGTCCATTATGGGCGGAGCAGAGGGTAAAACAAGTTCCAACAATATCAGGGCGTACCTACTTCAACTATGCCGTGCCTCTGTAAAGTCTCGCCAGCACACGCTACCAGACTCAGCAGACGAGAAAACCTGGCCTGTTATGGCGACTAGCGGTCGCGAACAGCGCATGACATCGGCGTATCATACTGGCGATGCGTTGTATATACATGTTAAGTTGCTCCAAAACCACAAGGAACTACAGTATGACCCTGTGCTAGATACTATAATGAAGATTGAACACACGCACCAACAACCGAAGACATGTCTCGTTGCTCGTCGTTATATCTATCCCGGTGCTGTATTCAAACAATTGCAATACCATATATTCAAAACGATACAGAAAACTCCTGTACAGCCGAATATGAGGAATGGTGAAGATAAGAACACTATCAAGTACACCAACGTGCTTCACAATTCGGAAGAATCGAAGCTCATACTTGCTATGAACCACACAGACGAGACGCGTCAAAAAGCACAGATAACTATTGCTATGGACATCGATACGTGGGCAAAGAAACAGCGTGCTGAGAATATTGGTACGGACCTCCCAGACACTAGTGACTGGGGTAAGCGTATGGACATTCGTACTATCTGTTACCCTACCGGTATGTGTAAATCAATTAAGAAAGCTGACGAGAAGGAGGCGGCGCGGCTTGGAATTAAGATTACACCGCAAACGTTCTTAGCGCCTCCGCCAACTAAGAAGAGAAAGGCAATAGTTGATGCTGTAGGTGATACTAATAAAAATCAGAGAGTCGTATATTAAAACTGTTTAAAAATTTTATTTAACGTGGCCGCATAGTGTGGAACCACCGAATTGTTCATTCCAATAAATTTATTTGCAATATGCGATATCATACGCTCGTAACCCTTGTTGGGTGCCGGCGTTTTGGCTATGGTAGAAGCTAAAATCATTGAATAATTGGAACAGTCGAACGTTGCCTTTACATGTTTGTACCATCCATGAGCGCGTATCATAGTGAGTGGCTTCTTGGCGTGGTAAAGAAATAATATATTTTTCATTCTATATTTTATTCCAACTATTAATTTTTGCGTCAGTGGCGTGTTAAGAGCTACCCATATTGTAACCCTTATCGGACTTTCTGACCCTATCGTCTTTACATATCGCTGTATCTGATTCTCAAGCACCACATCGGTAGTAAAACCGTTGGCTAACATATATTCCGTGGTGTCTTTGGCATCCATACCAGAAAGAAGTATGATATGCAACGACATTGGGGATTCATACACAGCATTACGATCATATATATAGATTATAATAATAAACAAATGGGTAAAGTCAATCCATCAAAACCTAAAAAGAAGAAGAAGAAGGTACTGGTCAATATAGATGACCTTAAAGCCTATAAACCAGGTGTAAAGGTAGCAGGCCCTTACGACAAGACACCGCCTTTCGCACTACAAAATGTTGTAGCCACTTTCAACATTGGGATAGACCGTGTAGATTTAAGGGATTTGGCGCTAACACGTCCATTTATCGAATATAACCCTCATAAATTCGCAGCTGCCACTATGAGAATATCAGAGCCTAGGACAACTGCGTTAGCCTTCGCGTCTGGTAATATGGTCTGTACGGGTGCCAAGAATGAAGCATTGAGCAGACTTGCCAGCCGTAAGTATGTCAGGCTACTTCAGAAGCACGGCGTACCAGTGTCATTCCGTGACTTTAAAATACAGAACATTGTTGCTGCTACCAACGTCCAGAGAACTATCAAACTGAATGAGTTGGCACAAGCTTACGGACCCTATGTCTCCTACGAGCCCGACTTGTTCCCTGGACTGGTGTTTAGAACGACAGCTCCAAAGCTGGTGTTCCTTATCTTTAGGTCTGGAAAGATAGTTATAACCGGTGCAAAGAAGCGTGAGCAGATAGCATCTACATATGACAAGTTGTATCAAAACGTGATTAAACATTTCTTCGACACGATAGGGTCGTCCAGCTCATCGTCAGAATACCGTACTCAACTGAGGAGAGATGTCCATCCACCAAATTTCTTCGATAAAATTTAGTACATAAGTAAATTAAGAATAATAAATGAATTGGCAAACTATAGGTGTAATAGCTATATATGCTTCTATTGCCTTATTATTCGTTGGAATAATGATATACGGTTGTGTAAGGGAACATGTTAGCGCTGCTGGAACAGCGTATGAGAGGTTGGTATCTGTAGAGCCTGTAGAGATGGAAGATATTAAAGATAGTATAGTGCCTTACCCGCATGAGGATGTTATAACAAATTTATAATATTATTTTTTACTAAAAAATTCATGTACTACACTCGCTATCATTCCGGGGTCCTTATTGATTTCTCCTAAGGTTTTTGTAAACCAAGGTTCATTCGATGGTGGATGCCACGTCTTGTTGCTACTCTGGAACTTACGAGCCATGTCTCTAAAACCATTCATACCTATCGATTTGAGATGAACAGCCGCTTCAGGGTTGATGGCTTTTACCCTCTGGATGGTGATATAAGCACCGCTTGGGGAATTTAGAACAATCGGTTGAACCTCTGTCTGTGTTGGCACCACGCTTGACTGTTGTGCCGGTACCACTTCTTGTTCGATTGGTGCTTGTGGCAATACTGGGCTTTGCGTAGCCTCTGGATTGTTCTCTTTGAACCAAGTACTCCACTTCACCAGTGCTTCGTCTCTTGCTTCCAAGCATTTCTGGAGGTACAGCACGCGCTCTTGTGATAGCGTTATCAACTGTTGCATTTCTTGAGAGGACATCTTTTTGGTGTTGATAAGTTTAATGCGTTGGTATTCTTTGTGTAATGCTTCCATCGGTTTGTTGGTGGGCATGTGTCGCACACGTCTCCACGCACTGTAGCGTGTATGATACTCTTGTAACTTCTCTTGGATACATGTCTCTGTCCAATCCGTTAACGATTCAAATGTTCGCAATCTGAATACTACTACCGGCGACCCAGATGGTGGTTCCCATACTACATTATGGATAAGTCCCGCTGTAGTAACCGTTGCGGTAAATTTATTTTTTTTAAACGTAAAATAAATTTTATCATCGGGGTTGAGCTCAACCGTTGATTGTAAAATACATGCGAGACGACGTGCCATGGTGATTTTAGTATCTCTATAGAATCATTCAAGAATCCACATATTCTCTACATATCTGTATATATTAGTATGTGTCTGTAACTAGATGGCGTGCTGTACGTGTTACTGTATTACTAAAGATGAGTTGAGTTGTGGACATTGCTTCTGTAAAGGATGTGCCATTAAGTACATAGATACTAGGTGGAAGAGTGGTAGGATAAAGATAGCGTGCCCTATGTGTAGAAAAGACCTAGACCTTAGTTGTAGGATATCGGATGGAGAAAGCATTTTTAAATATGACAATGATATATATTTTAGAATTTCATCTTCGGGTAACCTTGAAAACTTGCCAGAGGGTTGGCAGGACCGCCTTTGGGAGCGAGCGCGGACACCGCCTTACCGCCTCCAACGCTCCGTTTCTGCCTTTGTCCGCCCGATTCTTCAGGTGGAGTCCCACCCAGACAAACGGGAATTAGAATCCCAGCGATGAACCCTAACGACAATATGAACCCAGTTCCCCATGCCCACCAAAAATCTTCTGGTACGACCTGAACTTGATTCCACCATACTATTAAAATATAAATAGCTGTTATACCTGTAGAATACGAAAACATCGTTAAATGTTCCTGTAGTTCTGTTCTAAGTACATCCTCTGCTTCCGGTGTCAACTTCTCGTCTCTAGTAACCCATAAACTAATCATAATCATGACGGATATCTTTGGCGCGTTGGCCACTATACCAGCCCAGTTCGCTGCGCACGGGTAGTCTGGCGAACAGTCAGCTAGATAAGCCGGAAGAATAACGAAACCAAACGTTCCTATTACCGCTCCCATCAGCATCAAAATCTCCTTGTTCCTTTTTGCTTTTTCTTCTTCTGATATTCCTTTACAGCAGTTGGATATGCTGAATGATATAGCACCCGGTTCGAATTCGAGACGTTTGTGTGACATAACTTCTATGGTAGTGATACCTATTCCAGCGAAACCGGCGATTAGAGACCAGAACGGATTCTCGTACTGTTCTAGTAACCACACGATAAACATGGGTATCACAAGCGCGAAGAATATGGTACAGATAAAGATGATGGTCTTCGAACCATCTGTTATCTTCATTCCCTTGGTACCACAGCATACAACGTCATTGGACTCTGTGCCTGGTAATAGATATCCAAGTATACCAGAGAACGAAATGATAAAGACACCCGATATGAGTATGGAACCGAACGCTGTTTCTAATAACGTGTTCAAGGCCTGCTCATTTGTAGTGTATGTAACGGCAAGAGTGGTTGCCAATGCGGCTGGTAGCCAGGTAATAGCCTGTCCACGTTTGCCAGATTGATTGATAAATAATATTAAGACACATACAAATATCGAACCAAGAGCTGCTGTTATTAATACGGATTCCCAGTCCATTTGCTTGCCTTGACTATATAGCCACCTAACGAACTTATATAGTACACTATGATGCAAGGTGTTCAACTTTTAGATGGGACCATTGAAAAGAGGATTGGTCAGATGGAAGCTGGAATAACAGAGCTCGATGAGAAAGTATCGCTTATAGATAGAAAAGTAGACCATTTGGGTAATGTTCAGATGGAAATGTTCGATGAACAGAATAGAATGGGGGAGAATCTAAGCGCAGAATTAAGACATCAGAAAGAACAATTAAATAAATGGCAGGGAGAAATGAAGAAACAAATATATTCTAGAGGCAGATGGTATTACTATGGTTTAGGTTTTATATTAATCACTTGGTTCGTTTTGATGTTGAACTGGATATTGAGTCATTAAAGTCTAGGGTCTAATCCCCAATCAGGAGGGTCGTCAGCAACGAATGGCCCTGTAGATTTTGCTTTATGCTCCACGCGTGCGCCTGTGATGTAAGCCACATATTCCGCCAGACCACAGGCGTTTACTCCGCGTTTTAATCGAAAGAATCCCCGGTCTCCCCAATCGGTTCCCCATGAATTTTTAACTATCCAACTATCATGCGTGTAACCAACGATAGCAACTGCGTGGTCAATATCTGTACCACACAGGCTCTCATCAAAGATGCCATCTATATAATTATCAATATAATCATTCTTAGTGTCAATTCCTATTGTAATAGTTCCATACTTGTACAGCAGTGCTGGAATTCGCTCTTCTATATATTCATTAGAATCCAACCCTTGTACGTCAAACGTATCTATCGTGATGTGAGACGGTGCCAAGTTATTGCTACAAGTCTTCTGGTACATGTCGGCGTATTCCATACGGAATGACATAGCGTGGTCCCTCCCGTATTCAAAAACGTATTCCATTAAACCACCGTCGCACCCATCGTTGGGCGTGTCGTTTACCGATGTACAGTCCGTCATCTCCTTCGTTGAGAACTTAGGAGGTGCTCTCTTAAACTGGCGCAAATGAGCATACCAATATTCGACCGCAGCGGCGGAAGCGTACGCGAAACAATTTCCACAACTTCCCTGGTTCAAGGGTTCAGCTACCCTGTGGTGTTCTCTCAAATCATACTCATTTGGGACCGAACTACCTAACTTCAACGGGTTACCACGTCCGTGTCTGTTGCGCGACAGTTTGTACTGTCCTCGCGTTGAGAAGGCAGAGTTGGTTGACCTCTCAGATGGTAATATGTCGCTGCGACTGGTGAATCCAAACCCTTTACCCATCACCTGTGACACTTCCAAACGTTTGCGTCGTTCTAAGTATTCGTCGTGATGTTCATACTGTTTAGAATACTGTTCCATATAGTTACAGAGTGTGTCGGGTTCTCCCTGCTCTCTACATGACTCGTGTGTGAACAAGGCGGAGCTCGTGACCAGTAAAATGAATCCGATTACTAAACGCATATTCTATACTAATAGTTACAACTCCATATATAGTATCAAAGGGATGACCTACGTAAATAAGTCGGATTGGTCCAACCTTAGTAATTTGTGTAACGGTTTAGAGCCTCTCATCATAAGCACCCAAATACCGTGGCAAGGGCATCACGATGCTACATTGGTGCTAGGTAATACTTATAACGGACATGTGTTTCTAAAAATTATGTGCCATAGAGAACCAGAGCTCTATCATCTGGGTGATGCCACCGGGTTGGTCCCGCCTGTGTTTCTTAAAGATTTTAAGCGTGAGGTGGTAGCCTACACGCCCAAACTTGTCAACGTGTCCCATATTGTGTCTGTCATAATGCGTCGGTTTCAGTCACAGTTAATAGAAAGAGAGATACCAGAGGTGATGCCTATAGATAGCGAGTCATTGGCTAGGTCCGTACTACGATACCTGTGCGAAGATGCTGGTATCGTACAGAAATGGGTCGTCATGGAACAGCTTAGAATAAAGGAGCTCATCGACCACTACGACTTTACCAATCTAAAATTAGTGTATCCCATGCTACTAAGTAAAGAAACGTGGGAGAACGATATCAAGAACGCCTACTTCAATACGAATATAGTACCTTTGGCGGTGCCTGACAAGGATGTGTTTCAATGGGTGGTAGATACAGTAAATAATTTTTAAGACTATAAGAGACTTTTATTAATTATAAATGACTTCTATATTCCAAAACGGTGTATTCCTAGGGAACGTCCAACGTTACCTATCGGTGATACAGCTCGTGGTATCCTTCCAAGTTCTCTCGTTGGTATTCGACCACACAGACCCGCCTGGTTACTACCAAGCGTTGGCAGTGGTCAATACCTTATTTAGTATATTCGCCTTCGGGTACTTTGTATATCATTGTAACGAGAACGGTTTACAGCAATTCATACTGAAAAGTAAGAACAGCATGCAATATCTGTTAATGTTTATTGTTCTATGTCGTATCGTGCTGGCTTCTCTCTTGTTGGAGATGTATATAATTGAAGAGGATGAGTCATACCAATTCAACAACAAGACTATCTTTTTAGTGGCCTCAATATTGGCATTTGTAGCGATAGTATTAGCAACGACCGCATCGTATTGCGGAATGAGTAGGAAAGAATTTGCTACGGCAATAGATACCAAAGTCAAGAATAACGAAGCAGTAAAGGCCCTGATGAAACCATATACCCGTGGCCGTAAGAAACGTGAGTCTGGCGACTTAAACTTCGGGTTGCCCACGCATATAACGCGTGTAGGGCGTTTTAAACGCTAGTGATATCTCCCATGGCTTTCTTGAAGCTCAATATCTTTGGTTGGTAGTCGGCTTCCTCGAGGTCTACCTGTGTGGGTGAAACCATCTCTCTTTCTTTTTTACGCTGTTGGTGGTTTGTGTACTTTGTACCGCACCAACAAACGCACCAGAGCAGTGCCAGTATAATACCGATTATGTATAGTAATTGTAACATTTTTTATTAAAATATAAGTTATATACTATTATTTTTAACAACTCGAAGGTATGTATTCCTTTAAAGATAAATATATTTTTTGAAGTTTTCTATGGATAATCTTCATTCTATTGTGTTCTTCTATGACAGTGTTGTTCTCGCATCCAAATACGGACCAGTACAAATCGTCAATGATGACTACCCACCTTGTCATGACCGAATCCACTTTATGAGGGTGTATACAAACCGGGAAGGCGCCGCTGTCCTCAACCAATGTCTGTAAGTTTTCAGTGCGAGCTATATTGTATTGGAGTTTGCTTGACGATTTTAATTTGTTTAGTTGTTGTGGCCCTCCGTCTTCCATTCCGACAGAATCAAAGCCGGCTATTATACTTTCGATGTCGTCTAATGTTTTTTCTATGTCATATATTATTGTACATTCTGCCAGTGACATTTAATAGATTCATCTTCACTCTTATACTCCGGACTATAAACCTTCTCTTGGACCACTATAATGTCCGTTCTTATTTCATACCGGGTCTCTGATTTGTATACCAAGACAGTTGATTTAATGAACGTGTTGTACAATAGTGAGTGGGCTCAAGAGATGGACGCAAATGCTTCGGAAGATTATTACTTCCGTGCTATAATGCACATGCATGTTAAAATCATGAAGGATTCGGAAATAGAGCAGTATCCCAAAGGTAGTTCACAACTGTACGACATCGGAAATAGATTAATGACTATAGAGAATAACCTAATTGGTGAAACCGAAGCGTTACCAGACGCTGTGACGATAAGGTATCTATTAGAACGTACTAAGAAATTAATCACTAGCCTTTCTTCCCGGTCCAGGGAGTATATCTGTGTCATTTGTTAGCGGGATGGGTTCGTAGTGAACCACCCATTTCTTGTAACATCGTCTGTAGATTCCGTCGGCTAATATATCTAGAAGCACCGACGTGTATAACAATATCGTACGTCCGTGTAGTGTAAACCCATACAGTGGAGAGAATATATGTATGGCGGACATAGAGGTCCAAGCGGTCGTCTGACCAATAATACGACAGACAAGTATAGAGATAAGCCATATATGAGTCATTAAGCTGGTCGGGTCGTGGCCTTTAACTAATCTATATTCACTGTACACCATCATTCTATTTTTATTAAAGAAGGTTACAAAATCTGCCATATATAATATGAACGATAGTATCGCATGGTTGGGAACGGATAGGATTTGATGTAGGAGCGGCCATGCGAAGACAGCTATCCATATAAACGTAGATAGGGTTTTATGTTTCAAATAATCCATTTATTTTAAAAATAACACTTATATACTTTAAAGAGAAGCCGCTCTATCTCTAGTCCACCTTTCCCTGTCATCCAAAGCCATCTTGGTGTACTTGCCCTTACCATCGGTATCCAGCTGTTTCCATTCAGCAGCAATGAATTTCATCAAATCCCTAGGAGATACCTCCGCGTGGTCCGCGGCGATGCGGGCTCTGTTCTCCTTCATATAGAAAGCATATGCCGTACGCGGGCGCTTCGGTTTTGATGCGTCGTAAGCCTCTTTAGCTATTTTATATTTCTCGTGGTCGGCTGCTGCGGCATCATGATACGGGCGTTTACCATCGTCGGTTAGTCCTCGCCATTCTTCTCCGATTATTTTACTTATTTGAATCATACTGAGTGCTTTGTTTTCCTCGCGTATAACTTTTCGACGGGAAGCAGAATATCTCATAAAGGCTGTCAATGGGCGCTTTGGTTTATTCGGGTCAACTTTTTTCTTTGATTTAACTCTAGGCATTGTTGTGCAATACAAACCCCCCTATATAGTATAAAGCTTAGTCTTCTGAGGATTCGGGAAAAGGCAATGCAAAATGCCTATTCCTTGTTTGTAAATGGTTCGCTGGGGTTAGACTGATGAGTTCAAATTCCCACCGCCTACGACGCCTGTGGAATGCTCTACGCACATACATGTACATATTACCGACAACTGGTAACGCGTAGCATTGTCCTACTGTAGCTCTGTTAAACAAGTCATCGAAGTCGAGGTTAGCTAACACATTAGGTTTATCCGTCTTACTACGTTCCTCTTGGCGGTCTAAAAAATGAGGTGTGTATACTATAGTAAAGACGAGTTTGCTTCCTTGGAAGCGAAGATATTCACAAGCGCGACGAGTAGTTGTAGAAGCCATGTTGAAAATATAATATTGTTAAATTAGTATGCTATTATTCCTAGAATAAGTGGGACGACTCCCATCCCTAACAGGCCCACTAGTATAGCAGTTGCTTCTCTCCAGAAGAAAGGAAAATAATGTTTTACTCTCCGTACGGCTACCTTCATACACTCGCCACACGTTTCGCTATGTAATACATATTCATACCCTAATTTCTGTAATATCTCAGGGGTGTAACCAGACGCTGGGAATGTAACGACACATGTATCTGGAATAAACCCCTTGTGCTTCATCCACGCACAGTGGTGGAAGAAAATCTTGTAATCAAAGTCTACCTTCATATGGACCATTTTGTACAGAGAAGTTAGAAACCGCTGGTCGTCCGTATTGGGTTCGTATTTGAGCTGGGCAATGAACTTCTTTATCGCTCCACAATACCCGATATATGAACCACCGTTGATAATGGGGTCCAGACCAAACACTCTCCATCTATAATAAGCACTTGCCCAATGGAAGTAAATGCTAGAAGGTTCGCAACTAAATACCATAGGCGAATTGAACTCCCTGAATTTTTTCTCTATTATATTAGAGTGAGCTACTATACACGAGTCGAAGGCATCCGTCACCAACACTATTTCACTGTCACCTATGCTATGCTGCTCTAACCATTTGTAGATAAGAGTCCAACGCCACCCAAACCCCTGCCATTTTTCACCGAAACCTAGTATTCTAAGGTCGCAGTTGTTGTTCTCACACGACTTCTGGAAAATATCCATCATGCGTTCATTATGAGTAGCTACACTTAGAACTAGCATTTACAAGATAATAAGTGTACTATTTATATTATTTTTAGGTCTTCTTCTTCGTCGTGGGTGTGGGATTTACTACCCTTTTCATTGCCCATTTGGCCTTGTTCACTTGACTACCTACGAGGTCTAAAACTTCTGGTTTGTATGTAGCTATCAATACCCTCACACCTATAACAAACACATCGAACGCCAACAACGTGTAAAGACACCATTCCTTGTATGCCAAATACGTTGTCATCTTTACATCTTGGAAGGAATAGTACATGTTTGCGCAATCGGAGAAGAAGAGCAACACGGACAAGAACGCCCCAATCACATGTAACATCGCAGGCTCATTCTGCGTTGCGGTGTAAGAAAGTATCGGGTCCAATATTATATGTACGTATATCGGCGTTGCCAATGCTGATGCTGTAGACTGGTCTGCGGCTAAAACAATATCGGAGACCAAAATGCCGATAGCGAACGGAAGCGACCAGATGTGTAAGAGTCGTGCCCTGCGTTGTAATATATGTTGTTCTACTGCTGGTTGGGCCTTCAATTCTAGATACCCAGTCTGGTCTGTCAACGCATTGTATTGCATAAAGTCGAGCAGAATAACCATTCCCATGAGCACTATGGTAATTATATCTTGTGGTATGGTAGAGAAGCAGGCTTTGGACTGGTATATGTCAAAGCACTTGGTAATGGCTTGAAACATAAGGAAAAGTATCGTACCGTCTAACAACCATGCCAACAGTTCAAAATAAGATGCGAATCTACTAAACACAGTCACGAGAGCAAACGTTGATACCATTATAACTCCATCTATAAGTGTATGCCAGCTAAGCATGGGTGTTAAGTTTACTACGGCTGAGTCATACGTACCGCACCATGCTAGAATAGCTTGAATTAGAAGGAAGGTAATGGCGCATCGAATGCGTATATCGGTGGTAACTTTATCACGTGCCGATAGCTGTGCCATTTGTCTGAGTACATCTGTCCCTTTATACATCTATTAACCTTCTTGATTCTCGCCTTTGGTAGGCTAACATCAACGTTGGTTCGCGAACTACTATCCAAGCGTAGCCGCTTATCCACACCATCCAGCTCTGTATAGCCACTAATACTATCCCTAATGGTACGAATAAGCTGACACCCAGACGAGACAATACCCAAACTACCAAGTATATTGTACTGACGTGTGCCAAAGAGGCCAAAGCAAAGCAGGTTTTCCAACTAAACTTGAGCTCGATAAAGGCGGGCCACCACAGAGCAGAACATATATGTACGATGAGTAGAGAGACAAAAAGCGGAGGATACTCCGGCACCAGTAATAGGGTGACTAGAGTAGTTACTAATTGTATGACACATAGGTATACTAGATATTTAGGTTTAGGTTTGCCCTTTAAATCGGTCAGCGAATACCAAGACGACGCATTGGGTTTAGGAAGCCATGTGATACCTTCCCACCGATGTGACCATATGATATAACGCGCTAGAGCAAAACCCCATATCCATCCAGTAAATGCTAGGAATCGAAACATTCGACATATATAGCATTAGATAACCGGTCATATATAGTTTGTATGCTACGTGTCTGATTTTCAATCCATGGAGCCTTGGGCAACGGCGAGTTGGATGCTTTGCATTCGATGGCTATCAACGGGCGCAACGATACTATCAACATATCCTTCATCGTAAAAAATCGTCCAGGCTGAAATTTTATCATCCAATAGATAGCCCAACACACCCAACCCGCTCTATCTATAGACTCTGCCAAATGTGAATTGAGAATACTACGGCTACATTTGATATTGCGGAATATTGGATTGTTCTCAACGGTCTCAAAATATTCGTGTTTCCTCATAGTTAAGTCGTGGAACAACCCCCTCACAATGGTTGGCGACGCGTGGACGTCCAATTCATACCCACGAAAAATAGTAATAGTTGTGTTGGTTATGGTTACGTCTATTGGTGAACTAACCACCATTTCGAACAGCCCCGTCAACGCTTCGTTCCATCTGGTGTTAGGTTTAGGTTTCCAAGACCATATTATCCACCTGATAATATCCGGGTCAGCAACTAACGCATTCATTTGATATTATAAATCGGATGCATTCATGATCGTGACGATCGTATATACCCTATATAAGAATAATAACCCTTTATACTCTATCATGAATGTATCTAATTGGAGCAACTTCGACGCAATCTACGACCAGCAGCCACCTACCAAGAAACCCAGGCGCAGGAGAAAATCTAAATCGACACCTGAGAATGAGAAACCAGCAGCAGAAACGAAAAAGACCCCATTTACTCTCACATCGTTGCCTGTAACCAGCAATGTATCAGAAGAAGAGATACCAGAACTGATGCAAGCAGCACCAACCCCCACTGAGGAACAACAAGGTTCTGCTCAAATCGTAGCCGAACAAATGTACTTCAACCGTCAGAATTCTGATTTCTGGCAACGGGATGACTTGTCACACTTGAGACCTTATGACTTTCCATTCATACGTGGTATGTTACAGATTGCCCCACAAGATACATTATCACCGGAGGACACCAGACACAAAGAAACCGCACGTGCCAAGATTGAAGTAGTGACACGCGAATACGAAGAGAAATTTCTACGTGAACCAGTAGGTGACGAAAGGCCGTGTATCATGCAAGAGAATTGTCAAGGTATGCAATTGTCACAGTGTAAAGACAATCGATTCGTGTTACGTGAGTTCTTACTACCAACTGAGGACGAAGAAGCCAAGCGTACATGCACCTGGCCTAAAGAAGGTAGGTTGTGTATACTGTGCAAACGAGCAGAGATTGCCCGCGCATACATCAATATTCGAGCTGATGGTATGGGAGTGAAGAACAATATGATTCTTCAAGACTACCGCAACATTACAGGTGTTCCTGGAGAATACATTCTAGACGATTGTATTCTAAGCAGTGCCTCGATATTCCAAGGACTATTGGACCCTGTTGTGCTCCATATAAAGTCTGGATACCGCGTAAAGACTATCAACGGCATACGCCACTTGGAACAGTGGAGAATGAAGTACCCTGAGCATGACCAGAGTTTTCGGGGAGGGGCCAGCAATTAGAGGAGTTGCCTGGTCCCATATGTCCCTTTATGTTAAATGGTGAGATATTGAGAGAAGATGAACCGATGAAGGTGCTCAAACAATGTTACAACGGTACGAAATACGAATGGTTATTTCTTGGCGAGTTTACCGACCGTGTACATACCTTTGACTCCGCATCCATGCCTTCGGTTAGTGTGTGGCCCGAAACAGAAATTGTAGCTTCTGGAGAAACTGCAACCAAGATTCTAAACACGCTCATTACTATCATCAATCAAACCGTTGAATGTATCGAATCCTCCAAGGATAAACCACATTATCAGTCGCTCATGCGATACTTCGACGCCCATGTTCCACTTATGTGCGCATTCGAAGATGAAGGCTCTATTGTTGGCAAGTTGACCGACAAGAAAGCTATCGAACTGGCAGAAGCTTACAAACCCCAACCGCACGAGTCGATGCACGAGGGTGCGTTGCCAGATGTCATATCGGAACTTATGAAGTGTACCTACTGGAACGAAACAAAGACCAAGATGCAACCAGTAGTCCACCTGTTGTGTAAGGCACTTCCACAACGGTGTCAGATTCGTAATCTCCGTGAGATAATATCAAACTACTGTAAGCAAGACAATAAAGTCTACGACTTCATGAGCAAGACCGTGCTGTGTAGCGTACTGGGAGCTTACGAACACTCAAAGTCTATACTCAGTTGGAGAGCTAGAATAGTCGTGCTTCGTAGGTTTGTCTACTCGCCACCCAACAGAACACAGATGCAAGTCTTTCTATTCGGTGGATACCAACATTTCTTGTTCTATGTGATTAAAGAATTCCTTACCTACAGTATACGCCTGATACCTTCATTATTTGAAGAGATACGTGAGACATACAAGTGGGATATATTTGAGAAGTGTGTACGCTCCGCAATGGACTCTATGCGTACCACTCTGGAAGATAATATCGTGAACAACGGAGCAAAGCTCATACAAGCTTGGTTGAAGCACGCAGAACCAATGTTGATGAACATTAACAAGCAGCAATTGGGTAATTTGTTTAGACCTCAACGCTTGACCTTTACACAGACCATACTCAACATGTGTGAGAGACTAGACGAAGCTAACAATCAAGCCAAGCCTTATGTTGTCTTTACTCGAGAGAATCGTGATTTGATGCGTACCATGGCCAAGCGCGTGGAGCGTAGACCCGATGTACCGGTAGAATGGTTGCAATACTTTAACGTGAAGAAAGAAGCTATAGAGACACTCAAAAATATACAGAAGCATTACCATCAGAATGCGTTTAGAGCCGACGTAAAGAAATTGCTCAACGATGTAACACGTTATGAATTCGAAGCAATACGTGAACTGTTTAAAATATTCTGGCAAGTACATCACCAAGTCCGCGTGTTCCCCTTGCCCAAACACTATTACATTGCCCAGATTCGAGCGTTGAGACGTCGCTACGAGATACCAGATGGAGTACCGATGGGTCCCAATGTTGGAACAGTGTATGCTTGTCTAGCTTGTCACACATTCAAGGCGTTTGTGGTGAAACCAACAGATAAGGTAACCAACCTGTTTGCCAATGGACATCATAAAGTGATTATTGACGACGAGACTCTCAAGTGTTATTGTGGCCGGCGCTCCGACCAGAACGATTCTAAGAAACGCCCACGTGTAGCTATACAAGAGTTCATGGGACAAAGCAGCGCAGAGGCAGAGGAGAATGGTAAGAGAGCCCGTAAGAAGTCATGGAAGATGCGTCGTAAGAAATTCATGAACGACGAATGTGCCCAGACAGAATGCCTCAAGTTCAACATGACAGGTTCATTGTTCCAGTTCTACGGCGTGCTTTATTTGTTCTGTCCATTGTGTGCTTCTCCAACCATCTACGACCCTCAACAACACGGGGCGCATGGTTTACATTGTGGCCAGTGTATGAAGGATGGGCAATTCTACACGCGAGTGTCTTGTGTCATATGTGGCTCGTTAAGAGGCGCTGCCAAGTGGGATACTATCTCATACATTGATGACACGAAAGAAGGCGTACAGAAAGAGAGAAGTGGAGTTATATGTCAGAGCTGTGACCGGCCATGGATTCATTCTGAGGGTGCGCCATACGTTTTATCGGTTTTAAAGACACGGTGTTCTAGAGTATAAGGGGTGTGTTTGATATGGTAAATGTCAAACGTAAAAGCATCCGTATACACGCCACCAGTGGAGCCTAGCCCGGGTATAGAATTACCAGTGTTGGATATAGAGGTGGGAAGTGTAAAGGAATATTTTATTTATGTTTTAATGATTTTAACGATAATATTATTTATTAAAAAGTTAATCTCAGCTGTCTGCCGTCGGCCCGTTGAGTCAGAGCAGGTAAAGTGGCAATGATTTCATCTACGTTCCACCCGTTCTGTGTTAAGCGCTTTTTGTCATAGAAACCAGCGGCCATCCATTGACTCATGTTAGGATTGAAATACGTTTTGATATCTTCGATAGACATTTTAAAGGCGGGAATGGTGCTAACATCGGCACCCATAGCAACGAAGGTTTCCCAATTAAAACCCAAGTCGTTCAATTGATGCGGTGTGTATTGTAAATCAGCCAACTCGCTCAAGTTCATATTTAGCTTCAATAGTTCGTTCGCGTTCAAGTTTAGACTGTGTTTGGTCTGTGACCAGTTGAAATCCTTCAAATCGTGAGGCCTGATACCCATCGCTACCATGTCTTTCCACTTAAACCCAAACTGTAACAATTGAGATACCTTCGCTTTACTTCTTAGGTAATTCCATGGTATCTTTTCTTGTACAGTATCGTCTGGCGTAAAACCCATTTTCTGTAGGTCTCCTAGTTTATAACCTGCTTTAATATATTCAGTCATGGTTTCTGGTGTGGAGGCGAACGGTGAGAAGGCGGCTAACAACTTCTGAAACCAGCTTGGTTCTACTTTAGGTTTCATTTGTCTTCGTTTGATACGAGCTTGAGTATTTGAAGCTATGGCAATTTTCCTATCGTCGCCCAGATTGGGCTTTAGATTAAGATTCTGTACCATGGAACAAGTGGGGCAACCCGTCCTGTACACATTCTTGCCTTTAAGAACACAGCTTAGGTGAAATCGATGACCACAATCAAAAACTGCGACATTCGTTCCTTTCCTGTCTATTTTCATATGGCATATAGCACAACCGTTATCCGGTGTAGATGACATTTATAATAAACATAACTTTATATTTATAGTTTAGGTTTCTTAAAATTTACTTTCTTTTTTTCTTAGTTGTACTCGCACCTTTACCAACCGCCGCTGAAATACCAGGAGCTGATGTACTCGTCGCACTACCCTTCAATAGAGTACGGGCACTTATATCAGTAGCCAGGGCTTTGTCGCTAAACTTTCCTTGGTCCTCTAACAAATCGAGTACACTACCAACGCCCAACAATTGCTGACCAACCACGGTTGTGTTACCAAACTCCTCGTCGATTTTATCAGCAACAATAATCATACGATTGAAAAGAGTAGACAACGAACCAGCGGCAAGAATCTGATACTCAGGGGAACCCGCCACGGTTGGAACTCCCACTGCTGCGATTTTATCTGAGATAGACTTGTTGACATCATCGTATAGAATAGCCAACAACTTTCCTTGGTCGGCACTACCACCACCAGTTACCGTCGCTGCTAACGAACCTCCAGTACGTGCCTCTGCTGCTGCTTTATTAATAAAAGCTTTGGCGGTCGCTGCGTCGGTTGGTCCCGCGGAGCCAAGTTTGGAACCAGTTGCTGTTGCGATAGCTGCCAAACGAACCTCGTTTTCCAATAAGTATTTGATACGTTCCTCTTCTTCAAAACGTGCAATAGCACCGTCCGGCCGCACCAGCTGGCGGAAGCCTGTGGAACCACGTGCCTCTGCGATTGCTTTTTGTATTTCTGCACCTTGTAAACGATTGACCAGCTTGTGATAGTTAAGGACACCATTGTATCGAGCTGACAATTCATTGTTTGTGCCGTCATCACCATCCACCAATCGGCCAAGGAATTGACCAACAACAGAGTCGCGGGCATCGTCGGAGCCACCAGAGCTTGAGACACCAGCATTACCCAAATCACCTCCAACGGATGTCGAAGTGTAGTTCATTCTGTGTAAAATAACGTCTACTGTATCACCTGGGCGAGAGTAGGAAATGGCCGTGCCAATAATAAATCGATTGACCAATGTCAAATCTTTGTAGTCGTCCAACATGTCTTGGTGTGGGCGAAGAATAAATTGAAGTTTATCACGAGGAACACCCTGCTGAAGCGCGCGTTTGAAATGGTTTCCGTTCCCGTTTTGCCTTAAAACTGGCAAGTCCATGCATACCGTTTGACCTGGATAGACCGTCTCAGTACCGTTATTGTAGAGGGTGTTAAGGCCCGCTATGGTTGCTACAAACCCTTGCTCGTATACGTCACGTGCTGGGGAGAATTCGGTAACCGCAACGCCCATGTATTGGATAGTGCCAAGGACAGCTCTGCGTACTTCACGCTGGTCAATCGCACCGTTTGCTGTGGTCTCTAGGAATTCGCTATTTGCGTTGTTTACTGGTGCCGATTCTGGCGCCGTCAACCCATTGGCGAATGAAAATACGTGTAATTCTTTATCGTTATATCTGGCGTTAGCTTGATTTGATTTAGCTAGTAATTCGCCCTCCATTACGCGGAATACTTCATCGTTGGAAGCGGCCCTAAAGAATGGTTTTTTGATTCGATTGTACTTTACATCCTGGTACTGACGGATGTCGTAGCGCACATTATAATCGAATGAGGTTGGTCTTGCGTATGGTTTGATTCTGCGTCGTTTAGCGTTGGGGTTGTACATTGTATGTTTGAGGGCTCAGACATTTATATAGGTGTTAAATGCTAATTATGGATTTGATATAATAATTTATTTTTAGATTCTAACAAACACTTCCATACGGTCCAGCAATTTTCCGGTATCTGTGACCTGTTGCGCTTTGACTTGACGCTTAACTGGCGTATTTTTGAATGGTAAGTGATGTATAACAGCGATGGGGATTTTATGTAAGCATTCGCCAAACCTCTTGTTGCCACCATTGTTTACTGGTCGGCGGTTGGATGCTCCTCCTCTAGCGTAGGTGCCGGCGTTTGGTCCAGACCAGTTGTCAGGCTCGAGCACTGGAATGGCTTGTAGGTAAGGCTCATTGCCGACGGTGCCAGTGGTCTCGTTGACTAGTTTACGTGCACCATCTGGTTCGAAAAGAACCTCTCCACCGGCACCAATTTCATGTTTAATAAATCCAATCCAAACAACCTGGCCTTTTTTCAATTCTCTATTACCTCCGAAGGCACCAAATGCTGCTCCAGCATCGTTGGACCAGTAGTTTGGTAGACGGCATCTGCCTCTAACCGTTACATTTAGTAAACGTTGGAACTGACTACCAGTGTCCATATCGTTAAGCATGACACCAAAGAAATGCCAATCCCTCTTCAAGTTGTTGAAGCCTTCGGCGTCGGCACGGTATCGGCGTTGACCTTGGATACCACCGACACCCACATCACGCGTTTCGCGAAGCAACTGGTTCAGTACAGGTAAATTGGCTACCACATGGAATTGATTACGTGAGTTGACAGATACATCTTCCGCCTTGACAAAGAGTATATCACCTTCGTCGAATTTCTTTTCCCACTCCTTCTGGTATGGTCTACAAAACAATGGTGCTGCTGCGGTAGAGTTGGTTTGTAAATCCGTTACAGAAGCTCGAATAGAAGGATTTTGCAACGATTGAATGCTAGGCAATGTACGTTTGCGTGTCGCTACGTTAGTTTGAGGTATACGCCCCTTAGAGATGGCTCCGGATGTTGGGGCAGGGCTGCGTAGTGAATTTCCAAAGATTGAGGACATATTAACTTATTAAATATTAAAGTCTTATTTATAGGTGTTTTATGAAAACGAGTAAGGCGTCATCGACTTTGTATTACCTCCAGCCTCCTTCGACAGAGGACCTTTGTAATATTTTATAAGGTCCATTTTGTGTTTGGATAACTGTATCCATTGTTTAACAGCCGACGTATTAATTCTTGTTTCTCCGGTTTGATTGTTTCTACTTAATATATTTTGTTTCCTAAAGTGATATTGCATGGTATCTACAAACCTTATCTCGCCTGCTATTACACGCTTAGCATTAACTCGATGTTTTGAAAAATGGTCCCTACACATCTCTGGTGTAATCGTCGGCGCATCCAATCCCTGCTTCTCGAGGGGTTTCTGTACATGTTCTGTAAACATCTCGGCTTGTAAACGATATATATCATCGTCTCGTATATTCCCCGTTAATGCTGTATCTATTTCTTCCATCTTGCTTATTATCTCATGCGCATCTCCTGTACCACCGTCACCATGCTTACACAAGGGACAATTACAATCTATGCCATGGTCTTCTTCCTCATCATCAGAGAACGCACAAGGACAAAACTCTCCTTCGTCATCGTCCTCGCCATCTCCCCCAGCTGGTAAATCCAACAAGTTGAGTGCCATTCATTACACTCAGAAGACCTTTATAGTACAACATACCGCCACCGCGCGTCTTCAACCATTCCCTGTAAGGATGTGTAGGAACCTTTTAACAACTGTGCTACACATTCGTTTAACTCTCCCGATACGAATTTACTAATTTTTTCGGGTGGAGACCGATTGTCATGCATAAAATATTTAGCCGCCCATGGCTCGAGCTGGAGCGCAAAGAATATCAACGAATGCTTGAGCAATCTATTCGAATCCTTCACTGCCAACTCCATCATACGTATCATCCGCTTGGAATTAACAGTGTTGTCCTTGGTTCTCGTCTCCTTAATCTTCTTTACGAAAAATTCAACAGTCTCTTGTAACCCGGCGGGGTTCGGGTCCATGATAACGCGGTAGAGCATATCTTTGCTCATTCGATTCTCTTCAATTTTTTCCATACGTTGGTACAGGTGAGGGTATTGAGATTCGGTATTGGCAGCCATGTTGATACATCCATGACGACACTTATGATCGTAAACCGCAAATCCGGAGTAATAAAGCGTTGCGTATTCATATAAATGAATTTAGATTCCTTCGTGACAGTAGTCAAATGGTCAGTTCAAACGAAAGCAACGCATAGTTTTTTTACACCTAGTCAAGACGTTATCAACGCAGTGCGTTCTTACAATACAATACGTGTAGAAAAAGCTAAGAAACTTAGTGTTGGTCTTAAACCCGCTCTTATCCAGGAACTACGCAATTGTAGAATGATTAAACAGTTAAACGCTTGTCCGCTCAATGCTGAATGTACAATCTCTAAGAATGTCCTCGACGAATCATCTGGTCGTCTGTTGGTGTTAGATTTTAAAGGTGCTACTAAGATAAAGAGTGTACACCAGCGGTTTATTAGTCAGGTAAATAAATTTTACAATATTGTCCACTTTGACGATGAAATTTTTAAAGCGTTCAGACAATGGTACAATACAAAATCCACCAGTTTTGATACCATCACCACGGACAATATAGAAAGCTTAGCGGTACAGTTCTGTGAATACAACGACGGGTCAAAGATAAATTTACTCTATGTAAAATTCAATACCATCTGTGATTTGTAGTATACAAGGGGTTAATAAACATTTAATATGTATGATTTTCTATTTGTACTTGTCTGGTGGTTGGGAGACATAGGTATATTGTGGTACCTGTTGTTGGTAGCGTGGAGAAAATTACATGTACAAAATACCGCTTATGCTATGATATTTGTATATGCTAGGCTCACACAGCATTCATTGCTTTTTATACCACAACATCTCCATCTGGCGGCCACATTGCTCACCCACATAGGACTCTTTATAATGTATGTCTGTCTATATACCTTCGAGAAGAAGAAAAGAATTATGTTACAATCTATTGCTGTATTGTCTGTCGTACCCAATTATTACAACCCGAATGAAATAGAAAAATGGAGACTGATGCTTCGAGTGGCAATTTACTGTTTTATCACCTATAGAATACAGAAAGAACCGGGTCTCCCGATATCCAAATATATAATATGGTCGTGGATATTGTTTACACATGAAGCTAGTTGGGTTTTTATTCCGTTCCAAATAGTATATGACACTTATAATTATAAAATAACAACTAATAGTATGGTTTAAACACGTCTACGTTTTAAAGGTGACTCAAAACTATCGTCTTCAAAGTCACTATTTGCTCCTTCCATATCGTCCGAACTGACATCAGAGTCCGATTCCAACTCGAACTCCGATTCGCCACTTTCGTCTGTTTCTGACTCGCTCAAGCCAAATTCTTCCTCCTCCTCTTCCTCCTCCGATGCCACACTCTCTTCGTCCGAAGGTTCTTGCCAGTCGTCATCTTCTTCCACATCTTCGTTTTCGGATTCGGTCAACGGGGCAAATACACCACGCCAATCTTCTACCGACCCACCATCCTTCTTCTGTACCGACAGAAATTTCTTCCAATCGTAAGGGTCAGGACCATTGTCGTAAACGTCTTCCGTGATGTCTTGTAGATAAGAGAGCACGCATTCGTAGTCGTCCTTGTTGAAGGTAGCATTCACTACTTTGTGCTCCGAATGGAGAGCGAACGATACGTCAAAACGACTCGTGCCAGGCGTATTGCGCTGTATGACTGCCATGGTCAAATCTTCGTCTATCAAGTCGTGGATTTCATTACCAGACGCTATAATCAATTTGCCGTCTTCCTCGTTGTAAGCGGTGACGAATTTATTGTTCTTGTCGTCGAATCCAGTGAGAGTACATTTCATTTCCTTGGCTTTGGTAAAGAATGAAGACCAACCCGTCCAAGTCTCGTCTTCTTTGACGTTAGCAACGCTCAGCTTCGTCCATCCGTTGACACATTCGATGAGAATGTTTTGATTGTCCAGTACGACTTTCTTCTTCGCACCGTTCAATAGATGCATCTCTCTAGCACCTTCGTCGTCTTTGGTCAAAGAGGCGAATATGTAATCGTTCTCATTGTTATCAGCTTGAGTTAAAGTTCCAGTTTTTTTCGTTTGATTGGTTTTGAATGTAGGCATTGATGCTTGACTTTAGACCCCTTATATAATCTCTTTCCACGATTTAAATGGATGAACGTCTATTAAATCCTTTTCCGTCTCGTTTAATCCACTTATATCGCCTAAACAATCACCACAACAGTCATTAATGCCTGTTTCGACCAATCTGCGCTCTATCTTCGAGCATGCTTCTGGGCATATTTTTGTCAGTACACCAGAGAAGGAACCGTGCGAACACACTTCTGGTTTAAAATATGTTAGAGCGTTGACCACACGAAAGCAAGAGTTTAAATAACATTCATCTTGGCTCTTAAAGTCAGCCTCAATGGCAGCCCAACCCAGCCGCAGCTTGGGGTCCTTGAGAACAGCCACGACATGTGTCATGAGTTTCATCTTATCCACATTCCCCTGTTTGCCATAATCCAGGATAAGATTCTCTGTCAACGCAACGCAGTGTGGCATTGCGTTAAGCACTTTGCGAGCCGCCACCCATTTCATCGTTTCGTCTGCGTCCATTGCTCGCAGCGTTTCGTCCCATTCCGGACAAATGATATCCAGTGCGGACGTTACATCCGTAACCTCGTTTATGATAGCTTGGACGTCACCATCGGACCCAACAGTCTGTTTAATGTATTTCATCTTGTAGTAATCGTCGTGATTACAGTGTTTACAGAATATTTGTTTGGACTGTATTGGCATTGACATATGGCCTTTTAATGCGTTGACAACCGATTGCATATGTTTAAATCCGCATATTTTGTGAGCATTGTACAAGGTCGTTTCGCGCGACATGAGTATCTTAATAGCGTGGTGTGATTGGCATAGAATCACATCCAATAATAGTAGAACGGGTAACAAGACTTTCATTTTTACAGGTGCCCAGTTGACTATATAGTCTCCCTAACTTGAACTAAATGCTATCGAAATGGGCATTAACTTCCATGATGTTTCTGTCGGTGTCAGGCGGTCCGATTGGAATGGAATCAGCAATGATTGGGTCGAATATATGGGCAGTCATGTTTGTTTGTCTATGGTTATTGATAACGTACATGATTCCCATCTCTCAAATGTCATACGAGATGTGTATGATGTTTGATTTAGAAGAAGCAGGTGGTGGTCCTGTCGGATGGGTGTACAAGACCTTTGGTAGACGTGTAGGAATAGCTAACGCAGTATGGGATATATTAGATACGTTAATAGACAATGCCATCTATCCCGTTTTGTTCGCGGATAACTGTGCGGATATGTTTGGAATCAATAAAGACTATAGTGCATACATTAGCTGGGCCATGATAGCGGTTACTTTTCTCATTAATTACGGCGAAGTTCAAGGCACTGCTGCTATTTTGCTATGCATCTTTATCATGTCCCCCTTTATCGGTATGATGTGCATCACACCATGGGAAAACATGTACACACAATCCAACAATGTTATTACATGGGACTCTATACAATACACGTTTACAGTGTTAACTTGGTCCATAAATGGGTACGATATGGCAACTCCATACGCACACAACGTGGCGGATGTTCGAAACAGCTATCGGTTCGCTTATATTTTTAATAGCGTTGGGACGTTTATGATGATGGTTATAGTTTTCTCATTAGGGTCGTATTATATTCATGACCCCAACGAGTGGGTAGATGGAAGTTTCGTAACGATGGCTGACAAAGCTGGAGGCATTGGATGGCGATATTGGATGGGTACTGCTACATGTGCGGCAGCCTTTGGCGTTCTAACCGCTGAACTTTGTTCTACATCCTACCTGTTTGTGGGGTTATCCAAGATGGGTTTCTCCGACCGGTTTGAATCTCCCACCTTTAATCTGGCGCTCAATGTGATTATTTTGTGTTGTTGTGTGATGGTAAATTTAGACACGCTCATCGAACTGTCCGCATACTTGAATACGCTCACGCTCCAGTGTGAAATTTTTGCCTGGTTGTATTCCCACCCACTTACACATCGAAGGGCGGTCTACGTGGTTTGGCTAACCGTCAATAATATAGTCATACTAGCATGTGGCAAAGCGACATGTATTGTTGCGTTGGTGGGTTCTATCGGATTGGCGTTGGCGGCCATTTGGCTCACCGAAAGGAGTATAAAGAAGAGTTCTGAACATGTACAACTGGAAGAATGATACAAAATTTAATTGGTATCTTTCTAGTCTTTGTTGCGTCTACAGCCTCTAGTGTGGGTATGAACTTCCAGAAGTTGGCCCATAGGCAGACAGACTACATCGACCCACGCACGTGTAAGAACATTAGGAGGGATAAACGAACCGATAATGTATACACAAGACCTTATATGATTCTTGGATTCGTACTATCTATATGTGCTATGGTGTGTGACTCTATGGCTCTATTGTTCATAGGAACAACCATGATAGGTATATTAGGGTGTATGAGTATTCCTATAAATGTGTTTGTGTCTAGGTTTTTACTTTTTGAAGAAATTCAATCAAAAGAAAAATACTTTATATTACTTATAACACTAGGCTGTGTTGCCTGCGTTTTTACTGCGCAAAATCACGCTCCTATAGAAACGTTCCAACGATTTGCTAAGATAGAGACTGCGGCATTCATATGTATTATGTGGACACTCGCTGGCATTCTGTGGATGTTGTGTCATCTGGTTGATAAAATTCAATATCAATTGGTTGCCTTAGCGGTTATATCGGGTATAATGGGTTCACAATTTGTGACGATGGGGAAATATCTACTGGATATGATATGGTTACTACAATCAAACATGCCCTTACCACCAACCATACAAATCATTGGAGTATCGGGTATCGCACTCATGGCATTGCCTCTTCAGGTTATTTTTCTGAACAAAGCATTGGAGAAATTCAATGCTACGCATGCCGTTGCTATATTTCAATGTACCTGGTGCGTTCTAAACGTTACACAAGGTATCGTTATATTTGGCGATATGGCCACTGTTTCGACGGCAGAATATATTATATTTATGGGAGGGTTTGCCATGGCTGTATTCGGTGTTATTGCTTTATCTAAACAAATTGGAGCTGAACCTCTTGCATGTTCCGACCGCAATCCATCATCGATTTAGATTTAATATGGCGATACAGCCTGTCAGGATGTTCAGCATTTGGAAATGATTCTTCTAATAAATCACCGGCTTTGAGGGCGCCAATTACGATTTCTGAACAATACCAGCGCGGTGACATACCAAAATAGGTATAGAACATCGGCTTAGGTGCGAGGAAGCCCGCCCAGTACGTAAAATAACCTATATGATTAAAACCTTCACCTACGTGTGAATTACAGAAATTCTTCATCGTTTTAAACTGTTTCTCTGTACACTCCATGGACCTGAATTCCCACTCTTTACGACTAAAACGTTTTTTATTCATGTGTACCGAACCGGAATATACAATAGAACACGCGTCGCCGTAGACCTCAGATTGGTTACGTAGAGAATTATTTTTAGGAACAAAGAGAAGTTCGGCGTGGATATAGGGAGCTCCATTGCGCGGAGCACGGGGAGCAACGATAGCGGCGGCTGTATTTAACCACGATTCTTGCAATACTGCGCTATCACTGCGTACAAAACATACCATTACTTGTCTCTTACTAGGCATAAATATAATATATATTATTATCCTTTTATACTTTCTTACATTCAATCATCGCTCTCAGAATCTTCCGCCCATGCGGCCGATACAGGCTGTGATACTCTATCTATTTTTGAAATAATCGTTGCCAAGTCGTCCGCATCATCATCACTCGTAGAGGATGCAAAACCACCAGAAGCAGATGTGCTTGTTGCCCAAGCAGCTTTCTCCACACTCTCGTCTCCAGAAGAGCTAGATGCCCAGTTAGGAACCATTTGCTCAACATCAGACAACGCTTTGAGCATTTGCTCGTCACTACTGCTACTAGAAGCTGCCCAAGCTGCTACGGTTTCATGCGCCCACGAGGATGTCCACCCACCTTTCTCATCATCTTCTTCCATCAAGTCCGTGTCGCCTTCTGTACCACTAGTCAGTGCAAATGTTGCCGGCATACTCTTAGCCATCATTAAAGAAGAACCCACCGGAGCCGTAATATTTATAGCTTTTTGTGGTACCATGTTAGAAAGCAACGATTCGGATACTTTTCTGTAACCTACACCAGGGGCGTTTGGCTTTACTTGTATAGCGGTGTGAGGAACTTTAATCGATTGTAGACCAGCGACGTCTATATTGGCATAGCGCTCCGTACCAGCATTGTCTTGGTAACGTATAGTAATGATTTGATTTCGAATCACGTTGCCAAGGGTGTCCTTCATCTGTTTACCCAATCCATCCTGAACCACCATCACCACTTCGGCCATGATACTCTCTATCTCAAACGTATTGGAGTCATCGGACAAATCACGACTGGTAGCGCCCTGAACCTTGAGCTCCATGATAGCTTTGTCTAGGAATGCTTTGTTGTTCATATCACCAGTAACTTTGTGCATTGTCAACGGGTCTTCTGGTCGTAACTCCGCACGAAATAAAACATCCGGTTGTCCCGTAAAGGTTGGCGGGTCACTCGCCGCGTCGTATTTTGCGTAGTTGGATTCGTTAAACTTACTAAACCCTCTTTCCAAATCTGGGAGGGAGGTTCGCCCAACATATTCTTCCAATTCTTCGCACTTCTTCTCTGTCACACCACCCATATCTACATCTTCCACAAACATCTTATGATAAAGCGCCACGTATTGAGACTTACGAATACCAGACTCTATGGTATTGGTATCTCCATTTACGTCAGCAATGGCATCTAGAGCGGTCGCTGTATCCGTCTCCAAAGCTTGTACATCGTCAGGATTGACTAGGACAGGAGCACCATCCCAACCAGTAATATTGTACGACCCATTCGTGAACCCGGTGACGTCACCTCGTGCATATTTACCCTTACTGAAATACATAACCGTCGTCGCGTTGGCAAACCTTGGTAATAATTTTTCTTTATTGACTTTGACAGTATTGTTTCCTCTGGTAATTCGTACAGTATCGTCATGGCTCGCTTGGAATACGGAAGCAGAGTATTCATTGTAACGGTCTTCTCGAAACAGAACGGTAGACTCTTTATCATTTGCGTAGGGGTTTACCACTGCTATGTCTGCGAATAGAACATTCTTTATAACGCCTGTAACAGGGTCCGAAGAGATTCTAATATCCGCCAACACGACAGACCTGTAAGAACCCCCCGACTTTTTGAACTGGTCAAAGTTGAAGTGGCCATTCTCCTTTCTTAAACGGTCCAATTCGTTCGACTGTGTGATAATGTTATCGGTAAGTGTCGCGATTGTCACAGCGTCAGGTGGCGTCTTGACCGCCTCTGTCTGTCTGTCCACAATCAATTGTTGAACAGCATCGGCCAAAGCCTTCTCTTTATCAGAGTTCAGTGTAGTGTTTAGATTACCGATATGGATGCTTTCTATACGTCCAGTAAGACCTACCAACTCTTCAGGGTCGTTTAAAGGGATGGTATCGTCGCCGTTTGTATCTTTTTGCACCTTAAATGCAACGCTCAACGTTCTCAACCGGTTACGAACTCTGCCAAGGTCACCAAACTTGTTACCTATTCTGGTCTCGTTTGCCGTCTTACCATTGAGCACGAAATGAACAAGCGAACCTGGTTTAGGCAACGTCTCGTAGAATTCAAGTACGGAGACGTTCTCCACTACTCCATCTACAAGCTGGCTACCGACTTGGCGGGAACCGACGTACACGATACTCTTGGAAGCACTGCTTTGAGTGTTTGCTTTGGTCAATCGAAACAGATTATTGGTAGGTTCAAGCCTATTGGCTGCCGTTGCTTTGACGTATATGTTATCTGTCAACAGAGGTTGAACATTCTTACGCTTGGCTATGGCTTTGACACTTGGTGTGTTGGCATCGGTGTACCGGTATAGGACCACATCTTCTTTCTGAACGGATGAATCGTCAGGGTTTAGCTCGGACCACATAAGTTCCAAACGGTCTCCTTTGGTACCTGTAGGGTCGTATGCCAAATACTGGCCGAAAGGGCTTGATTTAATATCTTCTGCCTCTTTCCAGTAATACCCCCCTCCGAACCGCAAATCTGCTGGAGCTATTTGCTGGTCCACGGTAGGAATCAAACGATTCTTAGCATCAATAGCTATGTTACCGGATATGATATCTTTCTCCAACCCTAACGAATCACCTTCTGTAGATTTGGCCAGTATAGCTACGCGTTTCTCTAGTCTCGCCGCTGCTTCTTGTGCTGCTGTTTCTGCTGCTCGTAATGTTATACGGAACTGTTTGTTTAGCGAATCCAAAGCCTTCTCCGCGTCGGTAATTTTATTGTCCAAGTCGGCCTCTTTCTTTTGAATACCATTTGCTACATCTTGAGAATACTGTAGGTTTGTCTGTCTTAACTTCTCCTCCAGGACCCTGATTTCATCTGCCTTGGCCTGTGCTTCGAGTTTCTTCTGTTGTAATGATAATTTGTCAGCAGCATAATCTTGTTGCTCTTGAGCTGTTAGGCCATTAGTTGCTAGATTGGTCTCCGCGGTGGTAATTTTAGCGTTAAGCACGTTAATGTCTTGCTGAATCTTAGTCAAGTCAACCTCTGCTTGTTTCGTATCGTCGGAAATTTGTATCAACGTTTGAGCAGTAGCTGTCGCGGCTGTGTCAGTTGCTCGTATATTAGCAATCACAGAAGCTCTGTTTGCTTGAAGTGCTTCCCTGGCCGTTTGGGCGATGTCGAGCTGTAGCTTGAGAGCAGCTTCTTGTTTCTCGAACTTTTCTCGTTCTTCCTTTTCCCTAGTCTTCTGAGCTTGTATAAGAGCCGCGGCACGACTTGACTTCAACGAGAAGTTAATCCTGCCAGCAATATTACGCGAATTAAAGTCATTGATACGCTGTTCGTCGGGAGTTAAATCGCGCGGGTTCTTTACATCGTTGAACTTGGTGGCTATTCTAGCCTGTTCATTCTTCCATGCTGTAAAGCCGATAGATGGTGTTTCTCCAGATACATCGACTAGTGCCGGCGAACCCGCATAGTTGTGTGCTCTCAATTGACCAGCGTTTAAGAGGCCCAATGATTCTTCATCTCTAAAGGTTCGCAACTGCGGCTCCATCATAAGACAAGCTTCGTCTGGTAAATCTTCCGTAAACGGGTTCCAAAGACCAGCGGTGGACTCGTCTCGCATCACGGTACTGGTAATGCCTGTAGTTGGGTCAGTCACAACAACTGGGACCGTCCTCATGTGTGGAAGGTCTAAACCAGCTACGGCAGCAGCATCGTTCTCACGTTTCTCCTTCGCTTCTTTGGAAGGGAATCTAGTCTTGGTAAAGGATATAACCTGTGAGACTTCGCGGTCTTTGGATACCAAGCCAGGAGCATGTTCGGTGCTAAAGTTGTCGTAATGACCTCCAGCAGACCATGCTAGCATCTTCTGTTCCATATCTTCCACTGCGGATGCTGCGGAGTTGTACCTGTCAATGGCCGAATCACGCGCGGCAATAGCTGCGTTGGTGGCAGGGTCGTTGAAGTTGCGTTGGAGTGTTCTGCCCTGTTGTATAACATCGATTGGGTTCTGAGGGTCGTAATCCACCGTCGGGTTTGTAGTAAAGACTGCCGTCGAGAAGATTAGCTCCAAGTTTGCCGGAATGGTGGCATCGTCTACCACTTTAAACGCATTGACTAGAGGCACATCAATTACCACAGGTTGACCCGAAGAGCCAGTGGTAGGAGCTGCGATGGGAGTGACACCATCCAGTGGGTCTACAAAGTCTGTCCCATCCGTTCGTTTACCATCGGCCAATGCCTGTCTGGCTTTTGTGAGATATTTCTCTACTATTTCGTTGAGTTCGCCAATATTCTCCAAGCCCGCTTCACTAGAAGCCACTAGGGTGTCGTAGGAAATGAGGATTTGTTTTAATGGAATGATTTTTTGATTAAAGGTTTCCATGTTCACTTCTGCTTGGATGTTTAACAGAGCACGAGCTTTGCGTGTTAAACGCTTACGGTCTGTTTCGGTTATTTGTGTCCAGACATTCGCATCTTCACGTGTTCCAGTTACATCTTTGCCGGCTATGCTATAACGCTCTCCGTGTGGAACAAACCGTTTACCTTTGATTTTGCCAGTGATGAGAGCTTCCATCTTCTGTTGTACATCGGAACCGGTAAGCACGTTGGATAGCGGTACCACATTACCGTCTGCTTTGATGAAACACAACCGTACAGCATACTCTGTTGTTCCCTTGGGTAGATTAAACTCTTTAAACGGGTCTCCGTTCTCATCGGTTGCCAATATCCAATCGGTGTTGCGTAGGTTGGACCGTGAGTGAGTTGGTATCTTGTACTGCCATGCGAAACCAACTTGAGAATAGAATTGAACGCCTGAACTGTTGGTCTTGGTGTGGTGCACTCCAACACCAGCACCCATACCATCGTAGTTATCGCGTACAGCTTCTTGTTCGGCTGTGGCTCTACCACCGACCTGGCGCTTACCGTTCTCTGCTGCGTATTCGTTGTCCCACCATGGTACATTCGGGCGAATAGTACCGTTTACATCGAAACTAATCTCCACTTGAGCTCTCAATTTAACACCATGCGCTTTTAAGTCTTTCTGTAACGTATTGGCGAACCCTTTCGTACCGTAGGTGGCAAACTGCTCCCATGTAGCGATAAGGGCAGAAGCGCGTCTGAAATTATTGGTTTTTAATTTATTACGCGCTTGACCCAGGCGATAATCTTTACCTTCGGCTTGGTCCCAGCCTGGAGATAAGCCTTGAACAGCGTATGGAATGATAAGCAAGTTCTTCCATGGGATAGGATGTATGTCAATGGAAGCTTGTTGGAGTCCCGCAATACGTTCTTGGATAGCTTCTACGATAGTCTGGTGTGAGATAGTTTGACCTTTGCTAATGATTTCGATATCATTGGCATCGATTCTGTCTACCGAACCTACCGCACGATTGCCTCGTGTGTCTTTAAACTTCCAGTTGGGCCGACTAAAGAATATACGCTCCAAACGGTCCCGGAACATAATCTGTCGTTTCGATAACAGTGCTAGGTCTTTCTTCTGCTTCGCTATCGCCCGGCGCGCGGAACGAATCCTGGATACCTGTGTCGTTAATTTTGCTAGATTTCTCTTACGCTCACTGGTTGGCATGGTGGCCTTTGTCATCAACTGTACCTTTATTCCCGTCTTTATCAGTTCTTCTTTATTTAATCTGATTTCGTCCAATCTTACTTTAGTTTTCGAACTGGTGGTTTTAATTTTAACTGCGTTGTAAAGGCTTACAATAGTTTTTATTTCAGTAGCATTACGAGCAGAGTACGGGTAACAACAAGCATCCGCGTTGAGTTCGGATAATGTGTTTCTTAACTGGTCCAGCAATGGTAAGTCAATATTTTCAATAGGTGGTAACATGAGAGACAGGTCTGTCTCGTCAGTAATACCCAAATCCGTAGCGACGTCACCGGCAGCATTGCTTTGTAAGAAATCAAACCAGCCTTGTCTATGTGCTCCAGGGTTTAATGTTCCTTCAAACATGTTGTCTACGGCGGCCATCAGGGATTGTGGTAGAGTCCTCTTGAAAGGCTCTATTGTCTTGGTGCGTTGTGATTCCCATGAAAATGGTGTGCTCATTGTTGAATCCTTATCATCTAATAGAACACTTATATATAGGTATTATTTACATACCAACGATGAAACGGAAGAACAGGTGTAATAGATACATGAGGGGCAGAATAGACCTCTCAAACAAAGATTTGGTCAAGAGCCGGTGTAAATTATGCGTTGCCGTATTATTATTTATGATTGGTGCTTACTTTTCAGTCACGTGGATTAATTGGGATGCCGCCGTTATATTTCATAATCCGACAGAAGCTGATATCAATCACGGGACGGTAGAAGTCGATGATGTCACTTTATTGTCGGAACGTTGGAAAGAGAAGCGGCAATACATGCACGATGTCTTTACAGAAAACTGTGAAGCCAACCAATACGATGTTATTACCAACTTAAACATACGTATACTGGGTCAGTATGTTCCGGATTCAATCGTGTTTCTGTGCGAATCCAAGCGCATGCTGGTCAATATGCGCCTGGCATCGAATAAGGGGGGTACGCGTTTGGTATGCAATGAGACCTATGGAGACCTGTGGAAGGTTGAAGACGAACGCTACCATCCCTTAAAATATTCCTTTATAACAGAAGATGATATTGCGAGAGAGGACCATACGACAACGACGTACGAAGAAACCTGTATGTTATACCAAGCCGAAGAATTATTAAAGGGGGAGTGGAAACCACAGAGTATATAAGCGTCCGTATCCGTATCAAATGCCAAGTAAAATAGACCCAAAAGAGATTCCCATCAATCCCGATGAAATGAATCTAGCATACAAGTACTTCTGGGGCATTCCAACCATTCAAATGTGCCGTAACATGATAAGACAACATCTTTTCTCTAACGGTATTGAATTCAAAGGTAAATCAGGTGCTAATGCTAACAATTTCTCACAACATATAATGGAAGATTTTTGGCTACCATTCTGCGAAGATGCGCTAGACCAAGCTCTTACCTACGGGTTTGTTGTATGGAGAACTAGAAAAATAGGAGATGTTGTGGTACCTATCGTCGCCTTAAAGGATACGTACAGGCTTACCATTAAAGAGGTAGACGGTGTAATAGAATACAAGATATACAATATGGACGAGAAAACCAACGAACCGTTGAAGGGAGCATATGTATACGATGAATTCGGTTACCGTCCAGAAATCGATGGAGACCTTATGTCTATGCTACACACCTTGATACCCGACATTCAATATTATTTTACCATGGTAAACTGCCAAGTCCAGTTAGAAAAGAAACGGGTCAAGCCACCCTTATTGACGCAAATCAATCCTCATAGGGGAATGGGACAGGGTACAGGGGAAAACGAGGGCATAGACTACGATTTCTATGCTGACGCTGACATAGCAGAGGCTGAGGAAGAGTCTAAGTACAAACGAAACAAGGGTGCGGTAGACGCTTTAAGGGCACAACAAAAATTGTATGACGATTTTTTCGAACCGAACGCAGTGCCAGATGAGATAGCTCCTAACACTATTCTAGACCAGATGGTTCCCATTCCTTCTGGCCAGACCTTGGCATCCTACAACATACAACAGGGTAGAAACGATATTCCAGTCATACTCAAACATTTACAAGATACCATATGCGGTGTTCTGGGCGTCCCAAAGTCCATGATTATGAGCGATACGCCTCACAAATCAGATGCGGTGGGAACGCATCAAATGTTCCAAACAACCATTGTATGGTGGAAGCGTCAGATTTCTGAAATGTGTCAGATGATATACAATATCATCAATGCCAAAGAGTTGACCAATCAAGTAGGAGATAGACTATCAAAAAGGGCAAATAAACCAGACACCAAAGATATATATCTCATGACCAAGAGTATGTCCAGCCGTATCACCTTCCCAACAACACCATTTACAACGAACGAAGAGCTGTTTCAATTGTATACGCAGGGCGTAATAGACTGGAAGACATACTGTACGTATATTGCACGTAACACGTCTATCCCTATGGACACTATACCAGATGAACCGCTCAAGGATAAAGAGAAGAAAGAGTTGATGGGTATAGCTAAAGACCCACCTAAGCAACCTGGTATGAACCCAGATGGTAGCGTCAAACCTGGAGCAGAAGGACCTGAGAGAGGAGGGTCGCCAACGGAAAAGATGGAGAAGGAGGAAAAAGAAAAATCAGATAAAGCGGAAGAGGATGCTGCTGGTAAGACTAATGTTCAGACGGACGACAAGTCGGCCAAGGACGAAGCTGTTAATAAAGCTGTGGGTAAGCCAAGCGATGGAAAAGCAAAGCCTGCCGATACCAAAGCCAAAGATTCCAAAGCCGACACTGCCAAGACCAGTTCCAAATCTACTAGTGATGGCACTAAGAAACCATTGGCCAAGAAGCCAGATGCCGCACCGCCTAAAAAAGGAGGAGACTCTGACAAGAAACCACCGCCTAAAAAAGGAGGGGAAAAGAAGGCTGAAAAGGCGCAAAGCGATAAGTCTAAGGGACCAGTTAAGAAGGATGAAAAGTCACCGCCAAAGAAAGGTTCGGATGGTTCGAGTGGTTCCAAGAAGAAGGATGATGATAAAAAGTCACCGCCCAAAAAGGGTGATAAGAAGGATGATGACGATGATAAGGAGAAGAAGTTAAAGAAGAGTACGTTCACTAATAGTAAGGGGCCAGCGAGAAACAAGAAGTCTGACGACGACAAGAACGATAAAAAGCGCAAGCCTGACAGCAAGGCAGATGCGGATGAAGAGGAGAAGAAAAAGAAAAAGAAGAAGGAAGATAAGAAGAAAGGTAAAAAATAATATTATTATAAAAAAAGACGTTTAATTTAATTACTATGGTACATCTGGTCGTATGACGACATTATTTTATAATCAATGTGTGCCATCAAGTGTAGCGGACCCTGTTTGGTGACTGTGATAAACATAGCACCGTGACGAGGCACAGCTACATGCGCTTCGGCTTTGACTCTCAATTCCAACGTTTTGTTTTGTTTAGCGTCGGGTGACTCCTCCAATAGTCTGCTCAATAACTCGTGATTAAGTTCCATGCACGTCGTGGCAGAGTGAATGCCTGGGCGCCTAAAGTTAATACGTAAAGTTAAATCTCCGTTCTTCATTTTCTCAATCATTTGTTCAGCCGACATAGCCGTGCCGTACGTTTCCGTCGTCTGATATAAACGTTGCCCAGCGTTGGATACACATCGGCACTCATTAGGTTCGAAGGTATCTTTAGCCATCGCACGAAATTCATTCAATGTTTCTCCTTGCATTTTAGCCGTCTGAGGGTCGTACTCATTTGTACCTACTGGAACTGGAACAGCTTCAATGAGGATGTGATGAGCAGCAACATGTGGGGTTGCAATCTCCGCAACTGGCGCTTTCTCTTCGTTTTTTCTATTGTATAATCGAAGTCGTGACATCTTGTATACAACATGTATAAACCTTATATATACTGTTTAAAAACTAAGAAGAGACCTGTTCACTTGTAACCTTTTTCCCTTGTTATCTCCTTTGATAGACGGGACTACGGGCGGTTGATTGGAATCGGTGTTAAACTCACTAACGTTTAAAACGATTAAACCAATGGACGACACCCATATGGCGTGTAATGAAATGTTATCTATACCCATATTAACCAATAACGTCGAGTCGTCGTGGAGACGGCTTAAGATGCACCAGTAAATCACCGAATATAATATAAAGCGCAGCGATTCTTTAATTGCGGGTTTGGTTGCTTCAGACCATAGAGCCACTCTCTCGTCTTCGTAGTCTATCTGGTACTTTGGATTGCTCATGATATCGAACAATAAAATAATAACATGAAACACTATCATACTGGAGAACAGGTGTCTCCAATGTTTATCGTCGTAGTCGTCAACCACGTCGTGGAATTGTAACGTTAGAGCCAACCATATAGACCCTAGCACAACGTCGTGTAACCCCCAGCGCAACAATTCGCTCTTATCTTGTTTGTCCTTGTTGCGACCACATTGACAAAGCGTCGCAATGAGTATCAATCCCGACAAAATATACAACATGGACGCAAAGGATGCCCACGTGGTGAATTTCGAAAAGTCAGAAGGTAGTACCGTTGTGGTCCCATTCGACTGTAGATTCGATACAATACCATCCCACCCGTTTCCATCGTCTAAAAATATACCAATCTGTACTATTATGAAAATTACAGATAGCAAACGAACGAGGAGACTCGTCTGTTTTCCATTTGGTTCGATTCCGTAACATGTACAGTTGTCTTCGTCGTACTTGAAGTCGGGAATGGTATGGTTTTTAAAATATTCCATTGACAACGTTGCGAACAGTATCAGAGGGATTAGCGACTCCGCCCACAACTGCCCACTATACTCTTCCCATAGAGTGGCGTTCCAGAATATGAGGGCCCAAGGAATAGAGGCAATACCAATTTCAGCAATCTTCATTGCTAGGCGCATGACCGCTCTTATACGTCTCTTCAACCGTTTCGACCTATAAATGAATGATGCCTTCAATTATTATGTTCGCGTTATTAACTGTCGAATTAAACACTTGTGAAGGTCTGGCTTGTCCACTTAATTTAGGCTTTCTAATATACCTTATTATAGCGGTTATATCATGCTGCTGCTGTTATCC
>Ga0315315_10000088_pt1 | contig 63575 bp, 76 predicted proteins | sample M140m3416metaG_FD_203699 | JGI IMG/M metagenome (GOLD analysis project Ga0315315, IMG submission 203699) | Ammonia-oxidizing marine archaeal communities from Monterey Bay, California, United States - M1 40m 3416 | ecosystem: Environmental > Aquatic > Marine > Intertidal zone | place: USA...
TGAGAGATTTATTCGATAAAGAATTTCAACAAGAGATGGATGATTTTTTCCATTACATAGACCACGAGGTTTTGGGAAAACCATTACCAGAACCTGAGGTCGAGGAAGATATGACAGATGAAGAAGCAGAGTATTGGGAAATGAAAGCGGAGATACATAATGAATTATAATGAAACTCTATATGGGAAACAATATTTACTTGGAACTGATGTTTACGAAGATGGGAAACATAAGATATTAAATGTTCCGTTGATTGATTTAATGGATAGGAATGGTTTTATACCCGAAGGTAAGTATAATGAGATTTACAATTTATCAGTTGTGTGGTATGAGGTTAATGAAGAAATTTTTGTTGAGAGTATTTATGATACCGATAGTGGTGAAACTTATTGGACAGATAAACCAGCTAATGAGTGGACAGATAATGATGACGAACTTTTAACAGCACTTTTAATGTATGGTAATTTACAAGAAACAATAGGAGAGAATTATGTTTAGGTTTATTCCAATATTATTTTTATTTTTAATTGGTTGTGAAGATACATTGTATTTAGAACCAGTCGATGAATCTACAATTCAAGTTGAAGAGCCAAGGGTTGATGTTTATTATTTTGATAAACAACCTAATCTTAGTTTAGATGATAATGGATTTTACCATTTAGATATTGATACGACCAACTGGCAAACCTTACATAGACTCACGGGTTTTATTTCAGATTCAGCAACATCAGGACCTGTTGTAAATTGTAGGGTGGAGTGGGAATCATCTCATTATTGGACTCTCGGAGATACATTAGGTTTTTGGATTAGACAAGGTTTAACCGATGATTTAGAATGGGTTAGTTATGATACATCTTATGTTATTGGTTTTGATGGACAAGAAGTACCTACAATTAATCCAGCAAGTTATAGCAACTCTGATGGAGAAGTTAATACAATGATAGCACCCGTACAATCTATGATTGGAGATACTATGACTATTTGGTATTCGTGGAGTGGTTGGTACGCTGGTGTGAATAATGATTCAATAAAAATTGTATTAGATTGAAAATAATACTTGACTTTATCACTATTTATTCGTAAGATCAATTATGACAAATAAAGAATTACAAGATTTAATAATAAAAACATTTGATGGGATTATCATTGATGAGTATGACCGAGAGATTCATAAGATTGATGGTAAATCATATGATATCACATTTGACAGAAGTAGAGTTGAATGGAGTTGTAGTTGTCCAGCATTTAAGTTTCGTAGACGACATAAGATTTCTAAGTGTAAACATATAATTGAAATACAGAATAGAAAATTTAAGACATTGGTTGAAGGCCGAGCTGGTGTCCGAGTGGTCTAAGGAGATGGATTGCAAACCCATTATTCGTGAGTTCGAATCTCACCCAGCTCTCAAAAATAATTGAAAAAAAGACTTGACTTTCTCGTTTTTTCTTCGTAAGATCAAGTATTAATTAAATAAAGGGAAATAACAAATGAATATTAAAAATGAAATTAGAAAATTAAGTAGTCTTTCAGAGTTGAATGACTTATCATCATTTATTAGTGAGTGTAAAACTCTGTTAGGTAAATCATCACTTGGTGTTGGTTCTAAGGTTTGGGTGGTTCAAAAAACCAAAAAAACTGAAGGTGTTGTTACCAAAATGAACATCAAGAAAGCTCTTGTTGATATGAGGGGTAGGATTTATAGTGTTCCATTTTCAATGTTGGAATTAGCATAATGGTATTGGAAACAGCAGCTGATGTTGGTAAAGATTTGAGAAAACAAATCGTTCCACTAATGAAATCCAAAGGATTTAATTTAAGGGTAACTACCAGCAAACAAAGTTATTACCACGATGGTAATGTAAATGTTAAGATAACAAAAGTTCCTACTAACTTTCCGGTTTGGATAGATGAGTATTCTAAGTGGAGAGTTACACCTAACGCCGAAAGATTAGTTCTAACTTTAAAAGAAAGAATTAAAAGTATAGTTGACCAACTTGATATAGATGTGTCGGTTGATTTTGATAGAAAAGTACCTTTCATAGAATATGAGGAGAATAAAAATGAAAACTAAATCTTGGTTACTATTAATGAGTCCCGATGAAAGGGGTGGTGGTGAAGAAATTAAAACCATATACCATAATAAATCAAGGGAAGAAATGGTAAAGATGATGACCTTGTTACAAGATCTAAATGAACACTTGGTATTGTCTTTGGTAAGAATTAGTCCTAAATCAACTTATGATGATATAATTAGAATGGATGATTCAGAAATGTTTTTTATGGATTCTAAACGAAATTGGAATAATGGAAAAACATATGAAGAAGTACAAGACGACATACTTGAGGAAAAGGTTATGGAGTCTTTAATAAATGGCGATATGGGAGTCGCATAAATAAAGAGAGAGTAAAATGAAACAAAGTACATTTGAAAAAAATGGTGGTTACTTCATCGGTGGAGTAGCGTATATGGATTGTAAAATCACAGGTGAACCTGTAAAGAATGTCAGTACAGATTGTAAGTCTGTAATTGGTAGTAGGGCACTAACAGGATTACTTCACAAGAAGTTTCCCGAAACAAATAAACCAGCATACAAACCAACAGGACGACCAGCTGGTTGGCATTGGATGAAAGAGTTTGTAGATAAAGATGGAACGGTTTACCATATGGGTAAGGAACAACCTAAGTTAAAGGGAACTAAAAAACCTACTAAGGTTAAACCTGTAAAGAAGAAAGCTACTAAACGGAGAACTAAAGAAGAAATTCTTTTAGCCCGTGAAGTAGAAAAAAGAGCAGAACTAAAGAAAGCTGTAAAGAAACAGAAAGATTTTTTAAACCACCAATTTGGAAATAAGTAATGTTTGAATCTTTAATACATTTTTTCAAACATTTTTTAGGATTGTGTGGAGAATCACACCCAAGCGTTTTAGTAAGTGGGTTTGGACTCTTTACAATACTAGCAATTTACATTAGTGATATTATACATTACATAAAGGATAAAATAAATGTCTAAGAAAAGTAAAGGTCAATGGAAAGACTATAAAACATTCACTCTTAGTGATGGTACTAAGTTTTTAGCTCGTGATGAGAAAGACGCTAAACTTTACAAAGAAAAAGTTGGTGACAAATAATGATAGAGTTTACCATTTTGTTTGTAGGTGTTTTAGTAATGGGTTATCTTGTAGAGAAGGAATCCAAACGAATACAGAAGAAGAATAAAAATGTTTGAATTCTTAGTGGTGTGTATTTTAATATACATAGCATATCATGTTTCAGAAAATAATAATAAACCAAAATTCTAAGGAGATAGAATGACAAGAAAAGAAGCACTCCAAGCTCAAAGTGAGTTTTCAATTTATGGAGTTTTTAGATTTACCGCATACTTACTTGCTTCAATAGCAATGTATAGTGGTGAATTACAAATAGCAGGAATAGCGTTTGGGTTCGGAGCCACACTTGGTTTTGTTCGTAGATTAGCTAGGATATGGGAGTAACAAAATGAGCACACATCCAATGAAACCTATAACCAAACCAGGTGAAGGTAAGAAACGCCAAAAGTATGTTACACAGGAACGATATTTAGAAGAACGATATGAAATTTCTCGTGGTCTAAAAGGACCCAAGAGATTAGAAAACGAATCATTCGAAGATTTTCATACTCGTAGAAAAGCAGAAAATGGTCTGTTGAAAGAATACCTTCGTGGTGTTTGGATAAAGAAAGAAGATTGACAGAGATTCATAAAAAGATAAAACATCTAAACCATACTCTGATTGTATGGGCAGAGGATAACAAATATAAAAATAATCGTGGTGGTGATTATATCATACCACCACGAGTTGAAAATGATGTGGTTATGTCTGAGTGGAAAGATGATTTAAAGTTTGTATCTAAGTTAGATTTTATGTTAGGTGATGGTAAGACTTTGACAAAGAAAGAACTTCAGATGTCTAATCAACTATATGAATTTTATAGTCAAATGTCTATGAAAAATTTACTAAGGAAATAAATGTATAATATATTTTTAATACTACTTATGTTACAATGGAACTCGTGTTCTCCGATACCTGAACCTACTTACATTGATGATGTGAATATGGAGAATTATGCGTAAAGTAATTGATTGTTTTAAAGAAGATAATCCAGTAATAAATAAAAAACTAAGAGAGGTTTCAGTTGAAGAAGGAAACATTATTGCCACAGAATTATTTCAGATACTTAACGAAAGAAAAGACGGCATTGGGTTGGCAGCGAATCAAGTGGGAATTGATGCACAAGTGGCCGTTATCAATGTTATTGAACCTTTGGTTCTCATTAACCCAAAGATTGAAGAACAATGGGATGAAATTCCCTACTACGAAGGATGTTTGAGTTTTCCAAAACAAGGTATTCATACTAAAAGATATAGGAATATTGTTATCAAAACCGAACAGGCAGAAAGTGGTTGGTACTTTAGTGGGGCAGAAACTACACAAGAGGCTAAAGGTAGTTGGGAACAAGACAATAAAGAACAGGATCAAGAACAAAGATTATTAGAAGCTATATGTGTTCAACACGAGATAGACCATTTAAATGGAATAACTATACACGATAGAGAAGATAAACCAAAACCAATTATATCTAAAAAGGGATACGGAAGAAACGAAAGAGTTATGATTACCAATGGTAAAGAAACACAAGAATTAAAATACAAAAAAGCAAAACCACTTATAGATAGTGGAAAATGGGAAATCTACATAGGAGGCCCGATAACTTAAAATGAGAAAACTAAAAATGAAAAAGAAAGTAACAAAACCAATCAGAAGAAAATGTCATAATTGTGGGAAGATGGCAACTAATCCAGTTCAATATCATTTAGTTCCATCAATACCTTATGGTGAACCGATGCCAATATGGTCAAAGAGTGGCCCTAAAACCAAGAGGGTTGATTTGAAAGGTGATATGAAAATAACAGCCAAAAACTATTGTGATAGAGAGTGTATGGCTGAAGGTAGGTCTAAGCTCGGTGTCTAAAAAACCCACTAAAGAGAAACCTAAATACTCTAACGCTGGAAAGGGTGATAAGAATAGAGTATCAAATATTAACAAGTATGCTGAAAATTGGGAAAAGATTTTTGGTAAAAAGAAAGTTAAGGAGAAATCTAAGAAGTGATAGAATCAATGGTTATGTTAGTTTTAATGATTACATTCGGAATGATATCATTAGTAGTTATGATTTCAATAGATAAAAATGAAAAAGATAAGACATAGTAAATTACCGATTACACTATCGAGTTCTGATACATTAGATTATGAAATGTTACACGCAATACAATTAAACTTAATGTATGATGAAAACGATAGTAGAGAAGAAAATCAAGGTTGTTGGAATGCTTGGGTTGGTGAAGATGGTAATTGGTTCAACCCGTATAAACCTAATAAAAATCAAATGGAGTTATTTAATGAAGAAGAATAAAAAGATGGAGTTATTAAAAAAGGCTGAGAAAGTAAATTATGTATTTGAGAAGATGGATAAGGAAACACAAGACGCTGTAAAAAGTCTTATTAACCATATGATGGTAGAAAAAACTAAAAAGGATAATCACATAGTTTGAAAAAATATTTAACATATGATGATGTAAACATAGTTCCAAAGTACTCGGAGTTAAAATCTCGTGATGATGTAGATCTTACCACACGATTTACCAAGAATAGAAAACTACACATCCCAATAGTAGCCTCACCGATGGATACCGTAACTGAAGAAGATATGGCCATAGAGATGATGGAAAGGGGTGCCGTAGGTGTTATACATAGATTTATGTCTATTAAAAAACAATCTCGTATGATGCAATCATTACATTATAAATGGGATAGTTTTTTTAATATAGGTGATGGTAAAGAAAGAAGTGCCGATAATGATTATGATGAGTGGTATAAGAAACTAAGTAATAAAAGTAAAATATCCAAATCAGATTGGGAGGATTTTAAAGATTACGGAATGTTCACAGATGATATGGCAGAAACCGATAGGATGTGGAGAAACCTACCCTTATGTGCAGCAGTTGGTGTTACAGGAGATTATTTAGAAAGAGCGAAAGAATTGGTATTAAACGGATGTAATGTACTACTTATAGATGTAGCACACGGCCACCATAAAAATGTAGGAGACGCTATTGAAGAAATCAAGAGTAAAATATCAAACATCGAAGTCATTGCGGGAAACATTGCGACAAGAGATGGAGCAGAGTTTCTCTGTGAAAAAGGTGCTGACGGCATCAGAGTGGGAATCGGTAACGGCTCATTATGTGAAACAAGAATCAGGACTGGCGTTGGATTACCTCAGGTTAGTGTTCTTCTTGATGTGTATTCCGTTTGTGACGATTGGGATGTTCCTATTATTGCTGATGGTGGTATTCGGAATGTGGGTGATGTGGCTAAAGGACTTGGTTGCGGAGCTGACACCATCATGGTCGGTTCGTTACTTTCGGGCACCAAAGAGAGTCCAGGTCAAATAGAAAAACAAGGTGAGTGGCCTAACGAAAAATTATTTAAAAAGTACAGAGGTTCTGCCTCAAGAGATTCAAAAGGTAGTGATAAAAATGTCGAAGGTAATCACAAAGTAATTCCATACAAGGGTAAAGTAAATAGAATACTTAGTGATATAGAAGATGGAATAAAAAGTTCGTGTTCCTATGTAGGGGCAAATAATCTTGCAGAATATAGATCTTTAGTAGAATTTGTAGAAGTAACAAATGCAGGTCAAGTAGAGGCTCGACCACATTTATTAAGTTAAAGGAAAATTATAAATGGTATTAGATAGTTTATTAGCAGGTGTAATGTTATTCAGTTCATTCGCCGCAAGAACACCAAATGTACAACCAAATCCAGATGACTACGAGGTTAGTATTGGGATAAATCATAATAACTTTCATTTCAATCGTCAATGGGAAAGAGAACTTGGTGAGTTCTATATAGATGATTTGTTTTGGGCCAAGTTTGATAATGGTATTTATTTTAAACCTGAGTATATGAATAAGGAAAGTCAAGGAGTTAGATATTTGAAGATTGACTCAAGACGAAGTTGGAAAGGTTTTTCTTTTGGATTCACAAGCCGTAATGATGATAGTGATGTGTTCAGTTCTAACTTTGTAACATTTATATCTTTTGGTGGAAGTACAAAGAAAAAGTATTGGGAAAAAGTAGATGTTGAATTTTCTTTTGATGGATACTTGCCACCAAGTGAAGAAGAAGGTAGAGATACTTTTGAGTTTGAAAATAAATTTAAAACATCATATCCACTAACAGAAAAACTTAGGTTGTATAATATAGGTGAAATATCTAAACTTCAAGGTAAACAATTTTACAAGGCTAAAATTGGATTTGAATATTTATTTAAAAAGTAACGGAGAAAAAAATGAATAAATTTTATACTGCAGCTTTAAGTCATTGGGAATCACAGAGAGATGAGGCTTTAGCTACATTAGATTTATATTTTAATAAATCAGTAGGTATCGGAGAACACTCTAAAATATTAGATGAAATACATATATGGACTCATAAACTATCTGAGGCTACTGAAAATATAAGCTCACTTAAAACATTTTTTGATGAATATGGTGATGTAAAAGACAACAATAAAACGAAAAAATTATTAAATGATTAAAATTTTAATATCATATCTTTTGGCATTAACTATAATAGGTAGTGGGGTATTTTTATTTTGTGCCTTGGTTAGTTTACCTTTTTGGTTAATGTGGAATTGGTTAATTCCAGATATATTTGGATTACCAATCATAACTTGGTTACAGGCATTTGGTCTTTGGACTTTTATAGTATTGATAAGATCAAGTAATTTTAATTATGCTAAAACATTTAATCCCTCAAAAATTTCAGAAGATGGTACAGAATTATCACCTTTTGGTGATAATACTTGGAATCAATGGGTTGAACAAATTAAGAAAAATTATCGTGCATAATTATATTTTTGATACTTATCTTAAATTATGGAGATGACTAAAATGGACATAACTAAGATTATTCAGACATTGAGTGAGGCATTAGATGATAAAGATTGGGATTTGGTAAAAGAATTGTTAGAAGAATTAATTTATGAAGATGATAATCCTATCCAAGAATACGAGAAGGATAAGGACGTGGATAATGAAAATTTATGGGGCTGACTTGGAAATCGACTGGTGTTATTCGATACTAAAGTGCAGCAGAGTTTGAGTAGACTCTTAAATAAGACTCAACGAAACCTAAATGGCGATACATCGCTAGACGGGTTGGACATTGATTGGCATTTAGCTAATCTTGAAATGGGATTCGACAATTTTGTTGAACCTGTTCAAAATGACCAACCATCTTACGCCTACGCGGCATAAGTTACTGAGTTGTCTAACACTCGGTCATAAAATAAGTTAGACATCAACTCCTCATGTTATGAGTATAAAAGAACATACGGAGCTATCCAAAAAAATAGTCGGTGGTTTGTAGGTAACTTCTCGGAGGGTAGTAACCTAACTAAGCTGTAAATGACTTTGTAAAGAAGGCAAACAGGACGGGAGTTCGAATCTCCCCAGCTCCACAAAATTAGCAAGAAAGTACTTGTAAATGGTTATAAAGGGTTGTAAGATCAATATATGAAAAAATACTATTATGAAAGAAGTAATCTTCTTGAGAGTGATGTGAACATCAACTTTGATGAATTACTATACATGAATGAAGAAGAAACTTCTAAATGGATTGAAAAACTTAGAAGTTTTATTATTTCAGAATGGGATGATAAAGGTATTCCACCTACAATCGGAGCCAATACTTCAGATATAAAAAAGAACTTTAAGAAACTACGAGAGTATGATGTTCATAATAAGTTTTTGGTTCGTGATGATGATGGCAATGAAAATGTTATTAAGAATTACAATAAACATGCCAGTAGTGTTAATCAGTTCTTTCCAACTATGTTAAAGACTCGTGTTCAGAATGGTAGTATTTATGATTGGTTTACGGATGAGTATAAAGATAAATTTCAAAAGGTTATAAAGAGAATATTAAAAAGAGATTCAATGTATAATTGGTCTAAATGTATTTTAGATGGTGAAGATATACCAGAGAATTTCTTTATTGTCCAACATAAACATAATGCTGTAGAGAGTAAGTACAAGACTTTATCAGTTGAAGAAGTAGAGAAGTTAGATGATAAACATAAAACTAATCTACCAAAGGAGTTAGATGGTGATACATATAAATTCTTGGTTAGGGATTTTCAGTTAGGACAAAAGTTATTTCCAGCTGGTATTCAGGCATTTCGTTTAGGACTTGGACAACCAGCCGTAAACTTTCCACCATTAACCGCTAGATATTTGTATGAAAGATTTACAGACCATATTAATATCGATGAACTCGAACCCAAACAATTAAATATTTATGATCCTTCAAGTGGTTGGGGTGGTAGAATACTTGGAGCTATGTCCTCGTTGAAAAGAATACATTATATTGGAACAGACCCGAACACCGATAACTATATTGATGAGGTGGGTATATCAAGATATGAATATGTAGCTAACTTTTTTAACAATGAGGTATTGGAAACTAATCCATTTTGGGAAGAAGAAAAAAATACATTTCACTATTTTCAAGAAGGTTCAGAACACATCGGAAACCATCCTGAATTCCAACAATATAAAGGTAAGTTGGATATGGTATTTACATCACCACCTTATTTTGATAGGGAACAATATTCAGAAGATGAGGAACAATCATTTAAGGCATATCCTAAATATGATGATTGGAGAGATAATTTTCTCAATCCCACATTGACCAATGCTTTTAATAGTTTACGAAAAGATAGATATTTATTATGGAACATAGCTGATATAAAAATCGGAAAAGATAAATACCATCCTCTTGAACAAGATAGTATCGATGTAATCGAAAACCTCGGTGGTGAGTATCAAGGTAAACTCAAAATGTTGATGACTTCAATGGTTGGAGTAGACCAATCAAATGTTAAAAACTCGGTTAAAATAAATGGAACTTATTTAAAGTATGAACCAATATTCATTTTTTACAAGAAATGACTTGACTTTTACTGCAAATTGTCGTAAGATCAAGAGTAATTCGAAAGGAAAATAGTATGATAAGTACAAGAACAGCAATTGCGGGAGTTGTGTTCGTAACAATGGTTAATGGGTTTATATCCATTAATATGTTTAAGAATCAATCCAAATTCTACTCAAATGAAGTAGATAAATTGCTACAGAGCAATGAACAACTACATACAGAACTTCAAGAATTTTATCAGTTCGGTATTGAGGTTGATGTAACGATGTATCAACCTGTTTATCCACAAACAGATAATTCACCTGATATCACAGCTGATGGAACAAAGATTCGTATCCATAAGGCAAGTGAGTATAAGTTTGTAGCTCTATCACGAAATCTATTATCAAGATGGGGAGGCCCATTTAACTATGGAGATTTTATATACATCAAGGGAACAAAAGATAAAGATGGAGTGTATCAAGTAAGGGATACAATGAATCCTAAATGGGTTAATGTCGTGGATATATTAGAATCTACGCATGTAAGTCCATACAAATATGAAAATGTTCACATCTACAAGATGAATTGGACAGATAATTTAACACTATTAGAAGATAAAAAGTCATAAATAATAAAGGAGAAACAATGGACAAAAAGAAAACCGAAATAAAAGTTGGTGATTGGGTTCATGTATTATTAGTAGGATTAGATTCAGGAAACGAACCTGCATATCAAATCGAAAAGATTGAGGGAGATGATTACTATGTTGTACAGACCGAAGGTACATATCAACATAGGATGAAAACCAAAAAGAATAGATTGAAAAAGTTATAAAATAAGAGGTTATAAATGAAACAACTTACAGAAGAACAATTACTTGGTAATTGGGAAAAGTTGTTGCAACTTGTAGAAGATACATTCGAGGGAGAACGAAAAGAGAAACTCTTGGAAATGTATAAGTTCTTTGAAGATAGAATGATAGTTGCACCAGCGAGTGGTAAAGAAGAATATCACTATTGTTATGCAGGTGGTTATGTAAATCATGTACTGCATGTTTGTGAAACGGCATTAGAAGTATCCAAGACCTATGAAAAGGTTGGTGGGTATAAAGATTGGACAGATGAAGAACTCATCTTTTCTGCTATGCACCACGACTTAGGTAAGGTCGGAGATTTACTTGGGGAGTATTACATTCCACAAGATAATGATTGGAGAAGAAAGACTCTCGGTGAGATATTCACACACAATACAGAAATAGATAATATGAGAGTTACCGATAGGGCGTTGTTTTTACTGCAACACTTTGGGGTAAAGGTCAATCTAAAAGAAACTCTTGCTATCAAGGTATCTGATGGACTCTATGACGAAGCTAACACCTACTATATGAAAGTGTTTGACGCAAGTCGTTCCTTAAAAAATCATATGCCGTACATCATACATTGGGCTGACCATATGGCTACACAAGCTGAATTTGATGAGTGGAAACGAGAAGATGAGGATAACAAAGAGGAAATGGAAAGTAGGTTAAGTAATATTAAAAATATTAGCGTCGGTAAAAAAGAATCAAAACCTAAAACCAAACAAAAAGATAAAGTTTTAGAATCAAAACATCAAGATTTATTTGATGAATTATTTGGAGATGATAAATGATAATAGAAATAGTATTAGGATTAGTAATTCTTGTTGAATCATATGTAATATGGAATTTAATGAGAAAAACAGAACTACTTGAAACTTGGGTAGAGAACTTTACCGATAGGGTAAATAAAGTCCAACAAGAGTTAAGTGAAATAGACTCAACTGGTCATTTTGAATCAGATGACGAAGTGGGTTCTATATTCACATCAATAAAAGAAGTAATAAACGATTTAAACAATAATACCGAACAGGAGTTAATTAGTGAGTAAAGCAACTAAACCAGTAAAGAAGAAGAAAAAACCTAAAAATTATTATTTTAATCAGACAACTGAAAATGCTATCATTCGTTACAACAAAACAGATAGTGCTAGGTTAAAGAATAAAATATATACTGAACATATTGCATATGCTTTTGATAAGTTAGCTGAGAATATTATTCATACATTTAAGTTTTATTATTTTGATGTTCCATCAGAACAAGTAAAACACGAAGTAGTTTCGTTTCTTGTTATGAATATGCACAAGTTTAAAGAAGGTAAAGGTAAGGCCTTTTCTTATTTTAGTATTGTAGCAAAGAATTATTTAATACTACATAATAATAAAAACTATAAGAATTATAAGATTCACGATAAGATGGATGTTCTTGATTATAGTAGAAATATTCGTGAATCTCAAGATATGAAAGATGTTGCAGATTTTAATGAAGAATATGTAAATCAAATGCTAGAGTATTGGGAAGAAAATCTAACTAATATATTTAGACGACAAAAAGATATATTAGTTGCAGATTCTGTATTAGAAATGTTTAGACGAAGGGATAATATAGAAAACTTTAATAAGAAAGCTTTATATATTCTTATTCGTGAGATGACTGGTTCTAAAACTCAACACATCACTCGTATAGTTAATATTATGAAAAAATATAATAATCAACTAACAAGAGAGTTTCAACAGACTGGTCAATTAGATACTGCTAACACAGGATCATTTTTGTAACAATTTGTTATGTAGTGTTACACATTTGTGTTACGAAATGATACACTCTTAAAAAACTTCTAAAAAATAAAAGACCTCATTTTTTGAATGGGGTTTTTTTGTGCCCTTGTAACTTCATACATATAGACACTTAAAATTATTTTTATTTTTTTTCTCAAAATAGGGTAGTTTGGTATAGTTCTTGTAGTATATAGGTAGAGATAGATTATTCGAATCTATTAAAACGAAATAATAAAGGAGAACTGAAATGTTCGAAACTATAAAAAAACTCGTAAAATCTTTTATGAGAAAACTCAAGAGTACTAATGGTAATTCACTAGCTGAATTCGCTGTTACTACTGCAATGATGGCAACACTTGCTACAACAGCCGCACCAAAATTTGGACAAGTTGGAGCAGGAGCTAAAGAAAAGAAAACAATGAATAACATTGACAAAATTCTTACAGTTGCTAATAACTTTTACAACCAAACATTGTCTGAAGAAGGTAAAGGAAGATTTCCTGGACAAGAGAAGTATGATGTCGCTGTAGGTGGTGTCACTTTAGCTGAAGGAGCTTCTACTGATGAAACTCTTGAAGCTTATGTGGAAACAATACTTGACCAAAAAGTATCTTATACATCAGAGTTAGGTGAGTTCGTTTATGTATTTTCACCAGCATCAGATGATGATGACGCATTACAAGGTGATTGGATGAGTTTAGAATCATCAGTTGGTTACGATGGTAACGATGAAATTGGTGCTCTTGACTTCAAACAAGACTTTGGTAACAATGGTATGACAAGTCCATTTCAGGATGGTTCATACGCATATTTAGTAATACCAGGAAGTGGTAGTGGTACATCCGCACAAGCTCCTGTTCTTGTAGTAATAGATACTGAGAATCCATCTAAACTACATAAAACTTTAGTACCTTAATCGAAAATAAAAAAACACCGAAAGGAAAAACAATGAAGAACATATTAAAAAATACATCGAAAGGTTTCACATTGATTGAACTTGTAATGGTTACAATCATATTAGGAATCTTAGCAGCTGTAGCAATTCCAAGATATCAACAAACGGTTGATAACGCAGAAGCAACAGCAGAAAAGGCATTTGTAGATATGGTATGGGCAGGAGTAGAACAAGAAGCTTCTGAAAGACTAACAGATGATGGACTTGAAGCATGGCCTTACAATCCACTAACAGTTATTGGTAGAAGCCGTAACATATCAGTTACTCTATTTGAAGGAGTACCTGATGAGGATAATGAATGGCAGTTTAGTGTAGATGCAGCTGGTGAACCAGCAATCTTTCATCATAGAAGAAATGACGAAATCTACTACTACAAATACGATTCATTGACATTTGAGTTAGACGAAGAACCTACACTTTACACAAACGAATAATTAATGGGGGATTTGAAAATCATTTCCCCTATTTATTATAAAGAGGTATTATGAGATTTAAACTCACAAATGATATTTTAGAAATTATCTTATTTGGATCAATAATGGTTACTTTAGGGTTCGTATTTCTTAACGATGACGAACCCATTAAAGTGCAAAGTGAACCATCAGTTGAAAATTTTGATGACTATCCATTACAAGCATGGCAAACCTTAGATAGAAAAGGTGGAGAATGTGTAAAGGTTCGTTATCGTGTAGAGAAAAATAAAACTCGTTTATATATGATAAATGCCGATGGAAAGAAAGTTCACACACAACCAATATCTTTAAGTCCACACAGAGATGGTAGGGATAGGATAGAAACATATGTTTGGAAACTCTATCGAACCGAGTGGACGGATAAGATAGCACCAGGTGAATACTTAATCATAGTGGGAACAGAGCATGATAAATCAGCATCAAGAAATCTTACTCTTGAAATCGACATAATGTAATGTGGATGCCATTTGTTATAATAACATTAGGTGTTTGTTTGATTTGGGAATTAGATGAAAGACAAACAATAAAAAAATATAAGAAGAAAAAAAGAATTGAACAACAGAGAGAAAAATGAAATACTTATCAATTGTATTATCAATAAGTGTTATATATTCACAAGTAGACGAACAAGTCTTTGCAGACCAAGGCATCGAAAGAACATCTGAATTTAAACGAGGTAAAGCCTACGGACAAGATTGTGATGATACAGAATACAGAGATTACAAAGGGTATCCTGCTTGGAAAGGTTATGGTGGATGGATATCTGAATGTGATTCAATTCGTACCGTAAATTTAGACAGAGAGTTTGCTGAAAAAGATAAAATCAGACAAAGAGAAAAGGCTATACAAGATAGTATTGATATGAAAGAAGCATTAGTAGAGATAGATAATTTAGATTTAGATGCTATGTGGGAAAATACGGTTTGGGTTGAGATAACAGATATAGAAGATACTATATATGGAGAAGTAGAACAGATTACAGCTGTTGCTGGTGTTCGTGGAGCGGAAGCAGAGGACGAGGCATTGAATCATTTATATTATAGAAGAAGTATGAAAGGTCTTGCTCTAATAGACCTACAAAAGGCCTATGGTAAATTAAAAATAAAAAGAGATAACTTAATTAAAACAAATCCTAAACATCCAAAGTTAGAAAAATTTGACAACCTCTTGTCACAATTACAAATTAAAATAAATAAATCATAAACTAACAAAAAAGTTGTGTTGTTTCTAAATGTTTAAGATATTTAGTATTGGAAGATGATGACACTTCCAACAAAATAGTAACTTATCATTTAAAAAGGAGACACACATGAAGCGACTAATGTGTATGTTCTTAATGGGCTTGATTTCCGCTCAAACATTAAAAACAGCACTACCACAACCAAAAGAACCTTTCGTTCTTACTTACTACGACATTAGAGAAGATATACTTTTAAAGACGCCACACGGTAAAATAACAGTAGATTTTTTTATAAATGAGAGAGGAGAAGTAGAGGATCCAGTTATCAAGGATACTTTCAATATCAACCTTAATGAAGTAGTGTTGGATAAATTAAAAGAAACATCTTATTATCCAGCAACTCAGAATGGACGACCAGTTCGAATCAAATATACATTACCAATAGTATTTAAATAACGGAGGCAAAATGTTAGAATACTTTTTATTGGGAGTTTTAGCACCTATCTTTCTAAATCTTATGCACCTATGTGTAGGAATATATGTAGTAATTCAAAGAGGAAATATGATGTCATTGGGATTTTCAGGTATGGGATTTATAACCAAAACCATAGGGATGATATTTCTCACTTGGTTAGGAATAGTTAAGCTGAATATGGATTTTCAAATCTATGTTCCGTTATTAACATTCTTTTGGTTCTTCACTCATATCGTAGAAGCCTTTGTGATTAATCATTATATGAAAGAGAACGTACCAAAATTTCTACAAGACATACAACTCAATTAGTAAATAACTATTAAGCAAAAAAAAGGGGAACTATTGTTCCCCTTTTTCATTATCCGATAATAGCTATTTACGAAATAAACCCACCAACACCAATAATGCGACTAATCCAGCGAAACCGGATTCGCCGAAGTTATTTATGATTGATGTCAGGTTACCAATAACATTTACGCCAAAGATTCCACTCCCAAACAATACTTCGCTTACAGCTCCGATTGCTATGAAAGAGGCGAGTAGTTGAGCGATATCATCTACCCAACCTTTGACTAATGTGATGACTTCCTTCATTAGTTATCTCCCGTTGTTTTTTCTTATCATTTAACAAAAAAGGGATATTTAACTTCCGTTTTCTGTGTCGAATAAAATCCGACATATATAATTATAGTATATACAAATTTTTTGTTAGCAATATATATGCACCGATTTTTCAGTTAGTTAATATTTATTTATGAGTTATAATATCTATTTTTAATCAATATAAGGAAATAAAATGGCACAAGATTATGAATTATTTGAGGGTAAGTCACTATCATCATTGTTCAAAGATATTTACGATAATTCCAAACACAATAAAACACAACTTGAAATATTAGTAAAAGAAGTTGCTGGATATATTAAAGATGGGGATATGGCTATTCAGTTAATTCCTATGATAAAAGAGTATTTGGAAATCAATGTAAAGAACGATGAACAACTTGTCAAACTGGCAACGGTTGTACAGAGGTTAATTGCCGCTGAAGGTAAGGGTAGTAGTGAATCCGAATTTGGTTTATCAGAGAAAGAAAAGGCTCAATTACTCACAAGTATAGATGATGTAGTGGTTGATATGCAAAAAAAATCAGATAGTCTTACACAAGATATAAAGTCAGTTAAGGATAATTAATGTCATATTGGGGCAAAAATGAGGATGCCGGCACAGATACTAAACGAGATAACTCTGTAAGTCAAGAGAAGGCATCTGGTGGTGTTCTTACCAGTGCAGCCATTAGAGCTCTAATTAAATCTTCTGTACCTAATTTTAAAGATAATACTTTTTATGAATTAGAAATGGCAGAAGTTATGGGGGTACTTTTAGATGAAAAAGACTTACCAGATTTAGCAGATGGAAGTGGAAAAAATTGGTCTTTGATGGGTTCTATATCTGCTAGAATGATTAATAGTGAAAAAGATGCACCTATACAAAATACAAGTACGATAAAATCATTAAATCCATTTGAACAACAATATCCAATACGAGGAGAATATGTTGTAGTTGTAACTTATAATAAAGTTCAATTTTACATTAGTGGTATTAATATATTTAATAATCCTAATAGTAATGTTAAACCAGGTTTAAGTGGATATAGACCTGATGAGCTTATAGAAGAAGATTTTATTTATGAAAATTTTGAAATAGATAATGAAATCAGAAGATTATTTCCGTATCAAGGGGATAGTATTTTACAAGGTAGATGGGGAAATACTATACGATTTGGAAGTAATATTGTACCAGATTCTCACGGAGATGAGGATACTAAACAAGATTCACCAAACATTCTTATTAGGGCAGGACAACTATTCGACGCTTCAGATTTTGGTAAAAGTGGGGAAGTACAAAATTTAATAGATAGTCCAAAGAAACCTGTAAAAGAAGATATCAACGCCGATGGTAGTTCGATATGGGTGACTACCGACCAATCAGTAAAACTTAATATTGCAACTACAAATGCAATAAGTCATAAGTATATGACTGCTAACCATCAAGACGACCAACCACAAGAGGGTGGGAAACAAATTACACTTAATTCCGATAGGATAACCTTTAATACAAAAAAAGGAAAACTACTCGGATTCAGTAATGATGGTATAGGATTTTCTACACAAAAAAGTTTTACGGTTGATGCAGATAATGGAGTTGCTATGAATTCGGGCGGAGGAACTTCTATGGCTATGGTTCCAGGTGGTATAAGTTTAGTCACTCCAGGAAATTCAAGACTTGATTTAGGTGGTGGTGAAACAGGTGATGCAGATAAGATTACTTTATCAAGTGAGTGTCCATCATTTTTAATACTTGATGATAAGGCACATTTAGAATCTTGTGATGGTGCAAAAATACATCTTGATGATTGTGCCGGAATGGAAGATGACCAAGGTTCGTTTCTAAGAATAGGTGGTAAAGCACAAGGTGTGACAGGATATGTACTTGGTAGAGATGATATGGGACAACAACATCTCGTTTATGGAGAAGCATTAACTGATATATTAGATGAACTTATTACATCTATTTTAAATATAACGGCAATTCCAACTGGAGCAGGACCAAGTGGACCTGTAAGTGCAACACCATCACTTGCAGATTTTGAAAGTGTTCGTGCAAAACTTTGTGATTTATTAATGAAACCAGAATAATGGCACTTGATAAAAATACTTTAAGGGATAACTTAGTTGATAATTTTACTACAATTAGAGATGATACTACGGGTAAGTTAACTAAACAAGATTCTGCAAATGGATTTGCAACAGCAATTGTAGATTACGCAAAAGAAGCCGAAGTTCAGATTCCAGCTCCTATATCATTATTTATAACTGCGGCCGGTCCTGATCCATCAGTAGCTGGTATGAAATTAAAAGTAAGTGGAATAGAGACTGCTAAACCAGCACTTGTAGCTCAGATTATGTCGAGTTATACATTAATGGACCCGACTATGAATTTAATCTCATTGGGTATAGTAACTTTTACAGCATTAATGATAAATTTTAGTAATTCACTTAAAACTGTAAATGCAATAGGAACAACTATAATGGCAGTACCACCAATATTTCTACCCTCAACTAAGAAAGGTATGGATGGTGGAAGTATAGAAAATGTTTGTGATGAGATGGCAAAAGTAATACATACATCATTCTCAGCAAGTGTATTTACTGGAGTAGGAACTAATGTAACAGCCGTATCAACTGGTCCTGTTGCAGGAAAATTAGTGTAAAAATAAAAACAAAATATTTATTAGAAGAATAAAGGAGTTTATAATGAAAAAACAAGAACTAATAAAGATAATCGAACTTGTAGTTCGTAAAGAAGTGAAGAAACAGGTTAACGAGATATTTATTAACGAGAATAAGTTATCTCAAGAACCATCACTTACCGAATTAGTTTCAGAACCAATACCTAAAAAAGTACAAAAACCTAAAAAGAAGGTTCAATATACTTCAAATAAAACTTTAAATGAAGTTTTAAATGAAACGGTTGGATTAACTGGTAAAGGTAGTACACCAAATTCACAAGTAGATGAATTTGAAACTTTAGGGGGTGGAGTATTTGACCAATCAAAAATGGCTGAAATGATGGGATATGGTGGAGTAAACTCATCCGGCAATGAAGAACAGCGAAGAAAAATAGCAGCGGTAGATTCAATCAAAAAGGCTGGTGTTAAAGTTGACCAAGTTCCAGATCATGTAACGGATGCATTAACAAAAGATTATCGTGGTGTATTAAAGGCCATTGATAATAAAAAGAATGGAGGAGGATTCCGTCCATAATGGAGTTAGTAAATGGGTAGAGCACGAAGTGCATTAGAATTAGATTTAGATCCAGATGTAACAATCGGTTTGGGTTTACCTATGCAACACGATGATAATAATGGATTTTTTCCAGGTACTCAAACAACTCTTTCACAGACTGGTAGTAATATTAGAAATCTTTTATTAACCAATAAGGGTGAGAGGGTTGGACAACCAACTTTTGGTGCAGATTTAATGAAGGTTTTATTTGAACCTATGAGTGATGATTTAATTTCACAAGTTGAACAGAGTATTGGAGAATCTATGGCGCAGTGGTTACCGCATGTTACTGTAAAAAAATTAGAAGTAGAGGCAAATGATGTCAAACCAAATCAGTTAGATATAAATCTTCAATTTGCACTTGCTATGAACCCAACGGTTCATGAAACCATAACCCTAAGTTTTCTTACGGGTACATAATTAGTGGAGAAACAGAATGGCAAATAGAGTCCAAAAGGATGTAAGATATTTAAACAAAGACTTTGGTGCCTTTAGAGAAAGTTTAATAGAGTTTGCAAAAACTTATTATCCAAATACATATAATGACTTTAATGAGGCATCACCTGGTATGATGTTCATAGAAATGGCATCTTATGTAGGAGATGTCCTTTCTTACTATGTTGATAGTCAGTTTAAAGAGATGTTATTAGCATATGCCGAAGATAGAAAAACTATCTATGAAATGGCACAAGTATATGGATATAAACCTAAAGTAACACGACCAGCATTTACAACAGCTGATGTTTTTCAGACTGTACCAGCACGAGGAACTGGTACTAATGTTAAACCAGATATGAATTACGCATTAACTATCAATGAAGGTACACAAGTTAGTGCAAATAATGGTACTACCTTTAGAACATTAGAAGATGTAAATTTTAAATTTTCAAGTTCTTTTGACCCGTTACAAATAGATGTATTTGAAGTCAACCCAACTAATAAAGTTCCGTCATTATATTTGTTAAAAAAATCAGTTAAGTTAGGAAGTGGAACTATACAATCTGAAACTTTTGATTTTAGTTCTGCAGAATCATATCCAAGAATAAAATTAGCAAAACAAAATGTAATCGAAATACTTTCTGTTACAGATAGTGATAGTAATAAATGGTATGAAGTTCCATACTTAGCACAAGATACATTATTTACAGATGTAGAAAATACAGCAGCAACTGATCCAGATTTAGTTCAATACAACGACACCGTTCCGTATCTTTTAAAATTAAAAAAGACACCAAGAAGATTTGTTACTTACATTGTACAAGATGGTTCAACTGAATTAAGATTTGGTTCAGGTATATCCGATAGTCCAGATGAGGAAATAGTTCCAAACCCAAGTACGGTTGGTTCGAGTTTACCTGGTAGTCCAAATAAACTTGATACATTTTTTGATCCTGCAAACTTTCTTAAAACTGAAGCTTATGGTCAGGCACCAGCAAATACTACACTTACTATAAAATATGCATATGGTGGTGGTATAGAAGATAATGTAGCCGTAAATAGTATATCAAATATTTCCGAAGTTTCATTTACAGTAGAAGAAGATAATCTTGTAGCAAGTACATTACTAACTACCAAGAATTCAGTAGCAATTGCAAATCCATATCCAGCTACTGGTGGTAAATCGGCAGAATCTACCGAGGAGATTAAACAAAACGCATTAGCTTATTTTCAAGCACAAGGTAGAGTTGTGACTAAAGAAGATTATATAACACGAACATATGCTATGGGTAACAAATATGGTGCAGTTGCAAAGGCATACATTGTACAAGACGAACAATTAAATATACCAAATATGCAATTAGAAACTTCTCCAGGATCTGGATTGTTTATAGACGAGAGAAATATAGACCAACTTAGGTCTAAAGATTTAGTTTCTTCTAAAACAAAATTAGATAATCCTATGGCATTAAATTTATATACACTCGGATATAATGAGAATAAACATTTGACTCAATTAAACACCGCAGTAAAACAGAATTTAAAAACATATTTATCTCAGTATAGATTGGTGACAGATGCAATCAATATTAAAAATGCTTGGATTATAAATATTGGAGTTAAATTTAGTTTTATAGCTAGACGAGGATTTAATAAAAATGAAATTACTTTAAGGGCAATAGAATCAATTAAAGAATTTTTCCGAATAGATAAGTGGCAAATAAATCAACCTATTGTGGTTGCAGAATTAGCACAAATTATTTCACAAGTGGAAGGAATAGGAGCCATTGTTCCACCAGCAGAAAACAATCCTAATAAATTACCACTATTAATTACTAATAAATTTCAAGAATCGGATGGTTATTCGGGTAACATATATGATATAAATTATGCCACAAAAGATGGTATTATTTATCCGTCATTAGATCCAAGTATTTTTGAATTAAAATATCCAAATACAGATATCGAAGGTAGGTCGGTTGGTGATTCTGTTGGTGTGGCGTATTAAAGGGAGATAGTAAATGCATTATTTTGAATTTCCAACAAAAGATACTACATTATATGAAGATAGTGGAAGTAGAAATACAGGATTAGATGAAATTCTCGAAGTTCGTAAAGATATGAATGCTGATGGCAGTGTGGTTACGGTATCGAGAGCTTTAATTAAATTTGATTTAACTTATATTTCATCATCTGTACATAGTGGTTTAATACCATCTAACGCAAAATACTATCTAAATTTATTTGATGCAAATTCATCTGAATTGAATGTAGAACAAACATTATACGCATATCCAATTAGTCAATCTTGGACAAATGGTTCTGGAAAACATGATTCTAATCCTACTATCGAAGATGGATGTAGTTGGAAATGGAAAGATGGTGTTACTGGAAAAACTCAATGGAATGAAGTTTCACAATCGGGTGGAACTTGGTATAGTGGAAGTGGATATATTGCTTCTCAATCATTTACTAACGAAGCTGCAGATGTAAGAATGAATGTTACAGATATTGTTAACAAGTGGATAGGTGGTAGTGGTTATGTACCAAATGAAGGTTTTATGTTAAAGCGTAGTGGAAGTATAGGTAATACTGATACAAGTCTTGATGAGGGTAATACTACAAGATTTGGAAACTTTAGTTTCTTTTCAAGAGAAACTCATACAATTTACCCACCTAAGTTAGAAGTGGTGTGGGATGATTCTAAATGGAATACTGGATCATTAAGTCCTTTAACATCCGATAATTTAGAAGATATGGTTTTGTATATGAGAGGATTACGACCTGAATATAAAGAAAAATCAAAAGTAAAATTTAGAGTTGTTGGTCGAGAAAGATATCCTGAACGGACATATTCATCAACAAATTTATATGAAACAGGACACAACACTGCAAAATATCTACCAAGTGGAAGTACCTATTATGAAATAAAAGATGCATATACTGAAGATGTACTTGTACCATTTGGAAGTGGTTCTGTTGTAAGTTGTGATTCTACTGGAAACTATTTTAATTTTTGGTTGAATGGATTACAAGCAGAAAGATTTTATAGAATAAATTATAAAATTGTAAGTGGTAGTGGAACTGCCGAAGAAACTATTCAATATTTTGATGAGAAGAATTCATTTAAAGTAACGAGATAACATATGCCGTACACAAAAAAAGAACTAAAAGAAAACGAGTTTTGGCAAAAATTACATGAACAAGATAGAGTTGAGTATGAACACAAATTACAACAAGCTATCGATTTACAAGATGTAGTTGAAGTAGTCGATGAAAAACTTGGAAAACTTCCTTTAGAAAAAACTAAACCATTGAGAAACGATTCTGGTACTTTTTTGGCATTTGAAAATCCTGATACTGGATTAAATTATGATAGACCAGACCAATACATTTCAGTAGAAAAATTATCACCTCAGTACCATAGTGGTGAAATAAGAGATAAAGTTTTAGATACAGAGATAAAGGAACTCGTATAATATGGGCCGTAAATTAACACAACTTAGTGATAAAGATTATCAGCTTCTAAAGAAAGAAACTCCTACAATATTAGGTGAAAACGGACAACATTTTCCTACATTTGGAAACAACATGGAAGATTATGTAAAGTTCTGTATTTACAATGTAAATGATGAGTATATTAAATCTGGTATTAGTGAAGATTTTGAAAATAGTGGAGAATCAATAAAGTTAAAACCAGGAAATGATTTACGAAAGGCTGGTTTTACTCGTGGTGATTACAAAATTAAATATTTCTTTCATAGAAGAATTGGTGGTGCTGATGAAATGGTTCTCACCAAAACTGTCGGAAGTGAATCAGGAATAATTCATAGTAGTAATCCACAGCTTACTGGTGTACCTATGGGTGAGTTTTATATAGAAGAAGATGGTAAAGTTTATATGGGTTCTAATAAACCAACCGATGGAAGTAAACCACAAGAACTTGATGTAAAAGAATATAAATATTTTATAGATGAAATTTCTGCAGATAGAACTGAGGTAAGACTTGCAACTCAAATGATTAATTTAAAAAAATATAAAGATGAATTTTATGAATTGTCAAATACGGTTGGTACATATACATCTATAACAGATGATTCTGGAAAAGGATTTGGTGAAATAGCAAATAAAAATAACCCAAGATTTGAAATTAACGCCAAAGATGGAAATGATTTAGGATTTGAAAGTAAATATATCGGTGGACAAGTCCAAGTAGATAACGCCTTTATTGTCGGATATAACAATAAAACAAATACAACACAAAATGATAATTGGTCACCAAGTGATCCTATACCAGCAGCATATATTGAAGCATATGATTTAAAAGATGCTGGTTTTCCTATGGCAGTTAGATATGTGGTAAAAGATGAACAAACAGAATTAACCTTGTTAGGACATGATTTTGTAGGTTATCAACCTATACCAAATTTAGTAACTCCTGGATTAAAATATCTTTTTGATTTTGGTTGTGGACACACAGAGATGACCGATGCACCTTTTGCTAATCATACATATGATACAATAGGAAATTATAATCCTACCGTAACCATAATGACACCTGATTTCACATCAGTTGTTGATGAGGTTTACAAAAATACAGGCATATCACAAGACGGGCCTGGATTAAGAGGTAGTAAATTAAGTGGATTTACACCGACACCTGCAGATTCAACACCAGGAACTTCAACACCAGATGTTCCGAGTATATCTGCATTAGATGGAAAGGTAATCAGGTGGGATGGTAATGCACAGAGTCAAGGAATACCACAAAAAATCGTTGGTGAACCTGCAGCCTCAACTACAAGATGGTATATTCAAAATGGATATAGAAGGTGGATTACAAGTGATTACAATATAAGTTTGTTAAGAGAGACATTAGGATTAGATGAAGTAAATGATTTTCAATTATACACAAATTTAATTAATTCAATACCTGTAGGTCCTAATATATCAGGACTTACTTTTACTACGGGTACACCAAATTTAACCGATACAATAACAGAGGCTGATTACGGAGTTTTAATATTACCAAGCTATGAAGAAGATGAAACCGAAGAAGAAACTGATGATAGTGATTCCGATGATAGTTCTGAATCAAATGAAATGTACACCTTAGAACTTAACTTAGAGGCATTTTTGGGAGGAAATGTAGAACAATTACCATATAATGATGATGATGATGATAATCAAGGTACATCGTTAGATGCAAGTTGGTTAGTAAATGGACAGCCAGTAAATTCTTACTACTCCAGTCAAATGTTTGAGGCAGGTACAAGTGTTGAGGTTCAGGTGGTTGTAGAATCATATCCACCTCAAGAATATGATTTTATAAATTGGACAACTGGTGGTCAAAATGTTAGGTACTCAAATCCAAGAACTTTTATAATGAATAATGATAAGTCCACCACAGCTCAAGTTGGGATACCATTCTAATGAAAAATAAACGAATCATATATTGGGGTGGAACACATCAAACTACAATTCCTCGAATGGGGGCATGTGGTGATGGAGTGGAAGTCAATCCTGCAGAGGGAGCTGGTGGAGGACCAGGAAAACCAGCAGCGTCAGCTTCAGCACCAGACGGGCCAGGATTATTTGATAAACTTAAAGGATTATTACCTGCATTAGCACTCGGAGCTTTAGCTATAGCTGCAATAGCTGGTGTGGCATTTATGTTAAAAAAGAATCGAGAGCCAGATGGTGGTCTTGATTTAGATTTTGATGCCAGTTTATCTGATGAGGAGAATTTCGCAAATCTTGGGCTTGATATACAAGGGGCAACATCTGTAGCCCGTGCAGGAAACGATGGAAAACCTGGATTTGATTCTAATGGATTATCAATCCCACCTGCATTTGTTGGACAACAAGTAATAGATGAAGATGGTAATCTTTGGGTATATAAAGATCCACCAGGAATGTGGATTATGTTTGATGATGCAGAACCAAGATATATTAGTGATGGTGATGAAAATTTACCAATTTATGCACCTTATGTTGCAAATATAACAGATGTTTTAAATCCTGTAACTATTACGGTTGATAAAACTTGGGCGGAAGCTTCATCAGAAATAGATAACCAAAAGAATTTTCACCCTACCCATCCATCTTGGAAAGTTTTATTTCCAAAGGATAAAGATTTATACACATATCTACAATTTGATGGAGATAAACAAAGTTTAACAATTAATTTTTCAAAGGATACTGAAAATTATAAAGAATATCCTAACTCATTAGTTTATAAATTATATGAACCATTACCTGATGGAATAGAAAAGGGTGATTTAACATATGTGGTTAAGGAGATGGCATCACCTTATACTGAAACGGTCGAGTTGGTAGATTTTGTAGAAGAAGATATAGATGCTGTATTATTGAGAAACCCTAAGTGGGATAATGAAACTCATCAATCAAGTTATTTTAGTCCTCGTGATACTAAATTTAAAAATTATGATGAATTAGTTACGAGTGATTCTAACATAAAAGAACAGATTGAAAATGAAATTATAAGTGGTAGTTTTATGGATAGCATAGAACTTTCAGGAATAGATTATAGAAGATGGGATAACTTTGTTCATTTTAGTTCGATTGAAGATAGACTTGTAAATTTTAAAACTAAATTACAAAAAATTGAATTATTTGAAAGTCAGAGTAAAAGTTTATTTGGTATATCTGGCTCATTAACATATACACAAACTTCAAGTTTATCAACAAAAGTTAAAAAAATTAAAAATGAATTTACACCTTTTGAAAACTATATGTATTTTCAATCTTCATCTTATATATCAAGTTCTCTTGGAGAATTTTTTGACAATACTTGGCCAAAGAATGGTGGAAGTGGAACTAAATTAAACGCATATAGTTTATATCCAGTTACATCATCTAAGGCAACATCTTGGTATAATGAACAAATAACATCAGCATCCCTTTTTGATAGAAATAATAGAAATAGATTATTGACTAATATACCAGACCACATTACAAATGATAATAGAAATGTAGCGTTTCACACTTTTATTAATATGGCTGGAGAGCACTTTGATGGTATATGGTCATACATAGAACAGATACCACAAATATATGATAGACGACAACCATTAAATGAGGGACTATCTAAAGATTTAATTTATGCAGTTGGTAGGTCATTAGGGTTTTATTTAAATGACGGACAAGATTTAATTGAACTTCCAAAATTATATCTTGGTCAAGAGGCTACTGGTTCTGATGCTAGTGTTTTTAGCCAACATTCTTCTGTAGCACAAAAAGATATATCGAGAGAAATTTGGAAAAGAATGATAAACAATATGCCATTCTTTTTAAAGACAAGAGGAACTCTGAGGTCGTTTAAAGGATTAATAAGTTGTTATGGTATACCATCAACAATATTAAGAGTTAAGGAGTATGGAGGACCCGATCCAGCACCTGATGCACAGCCATCATATTTTATAGATAAAAATTTTACTAAGGCATTAGATTTTAAAGGTGAACAATATGTATTGACAACTTGGGCAAACGATACCAATAGTGGTAGAAAACCTGATACAATAGAATTTAGATTTCGTTCTCAAGCAGCAAGTGGTTCGTTTCAAACATTATTACAGGCAGGGGCAAATCCTGGTGGATTCGCTATAGGTATAAAGGAAGATACGAACTCATCAAGTGATAATTATGGACACGTCGCATTCAGACTTGCACATGGTTCGGATTCAAGTAAAGGTTATGCCGAACTTTCTTCATCATCACTTCCTGTTCATGACGGAGAATTTTATTCTGTAGCATTAACTCGTGTATCTTCAAGTGGTGCACAATTAAGTGTTGATACCACATCTCAAAGAATACAATACAGATTGATGGTTAAGAAGTATGACGAGGGTAGGAGTAAAATTTATTTAGATTCTGATGAAACTATGATTGTAAATGGTGCGGTTAGTTCATCGTGGAATGGTTCGTTTACAGGAAACGAAACTGCTTATATTGGTGGGGCACCTGATAATTCGTTTGGTAATCAGATGACTGGTTCTATGATGGAATTTCGTTATTGGAACACAGCTTTATCTGAATCTAACTTTGATAATCATGTAAGGTCACCAAAATCATTTAATGGAAATCACCCATCTGCATCTTGGACAGATTTAGTATTACGATATTCGTTTGATGATAATAAAGCATTGAATAGTGATGGTGATATTCGTGATACAAGTGCAGACCAATCTTATATTCAGTCAGGAAGTGCACAAGGATATACATCTGGTACATTACCACATTTCCGTTCAGTTGTAGACGAAGAACAGATGAGAATTCCTAACTTAGGCCCAAATAGACGAGTATCAAATAAGATTAGATTAGAAAATAGTAAATTAGTTTATGGTAATTTAAGTCATAACAAACGAGTTGAATTAAGTGCATACGATACTGCAGCTTTAGATAGTAATAAGTTGGGAATTTATTTTTCACCAACTGATGTAATTAATGAAGATATTATTCGTTCTATAGCAGACTTAGATTTTGACCAATACATAGGTGATCCTCGTGACCAATATAAATTAAGATATAGACAACTCGAAGATATAGGATTACAATATTGGCAAAAGTACTTATCACCAAATAATTTTTGGGATTATATAAGATTAATAAAATATTATGATACTTCTTTATTTGAACAACTAAGGTCATTTGTACCTGCAAGGGCCAGAGCAAATGTTGGTTTATTAATTGAACCAAATATACTTGAGAGAAAGAAAGAAGTTGTAGGTGAACCACCTAATTTTGATGATTTGTATATTGAAGGAGATGCAAACGCATTAACATATTCTTCATCAGCCGTTCCTGAAGCATATGCAGTTTCAATGTCAGGATATGCAGTTACCATAAGTGGTTCATATCCAGTTTATCGAAGTGCGATAAGTATGTCGAGTTACATCAACCCAAGTGGTTCGTTTGATTCATACGAAGGTACAATTACAAGTTCATTTCACGAACCATCTAAATATATCTTAACTCAGTCAATCAACTCGGATTATGGATATAAAATATATGATATCACAGTAGGTGGTCCTGCTCATGTATTTGAGGAAGCATTACAACCTACAATAACAGGTTCAAGAATATCTGAACATAATTATGAGTATAGGTTCTTCTATACATCTTCAAGAGATGCCTTAAAGGATCACGGATATACTTTTGATTCACAGAAAAATAATTTTCATTCTTCTTCTTTTCATAGAAGTGAAATACAAAGTGTGGGATATGATAATTCATACTTTAGATTGGCATACTTAGGATGTCAGCAAACAAAATATACTACTACGGACAAAGAACCTCCAGTTTCTATAACTGTAACTTCACCAACAACATTGGTAACACAGGAACCTGGAGAATCTAAGTTAAAAGTAAAGTAAAAATACGAAAAATTAGAGTTTGATATATTTATAGTTGAGAAAGTTTTATTCACGATTATATTTAAACTCCAGTTTAAAAGAACAAAAACAATAAATTATCTTTATTTAGGAGACAAAAATGGGATTTCTAAACAACACAACGATTACAATCGATGCTATTCTAACCAAAAGAGGTAGAGAATTATTAGCTAGAGGTAGAAACGAATTTAAAGTAACAAAATTCGCATTAGCAGATGATGAGGTTGATTATCGTCTATGGGATACATCGCATCCAAACGGAACTAATTTTTATGGAGCTGTTATTGAAAACATGCCAATATTAGAACCTGTACCAGATGAAACACAAGTATTAAAATATAAACTTGTTACCTTACCAAAGGAAACTTCAAGATTACCAATACTTGATGTTTCTATTAGTTCACTAAACTTTACTTCGGGACTAGCAAGTGCAGAAATTGTTGCACCAGGAACATTAAACTCAACAGATGCAGAACAAGGGTATACATTTATCATACACGATACATCGGTAGCTAAACTTGAAGTAAATCAAGCAGCACCAAGTCCTTCTGCACCATTAATTCCAGTCGCTTTAAGTGGTGATGAATTAACACAGAGTCAGAATACAACTGGTTTATCAGCAAAAATATTACCACAAACATTTACTACACCTACGAAGAAATCAACACAATTGACTATCGTGGGTAATCAGACAGGAGCAACAACTACGGTAACTGTTTCGGTCAACAAAACACAATTAGGAAGTCCGGCATCAGCAGCGGGTTCAATCTAAAGAATTATACAAGGAGTTAGAAATGGCATTATCAGGCGCATATAAAGCATTTAATGATGATAACGATATAGTAAAAAACATTAAAAGCGTAATCTCATCAGGAATATGGAGTACAGGAGCGAATACTTTAACGGCCTTCTATACTCAATCCGCACAAAGTTCAAGTACTGGAAAGTATTTTTACGATGTATATAAAACAGACCATACCGATACTGAAAGAGAAGTTCAGTTTTCGATAACTTATGGTCATATACACGGAAGTGGTTCTTTAGGAACTGCGGGAGCCGCGACTGGTAATAGAGCATCAGCTGCGATACACGCACAATTTGTTAATTTACTATTAGGACCTAATGTAGAAAAATTTACATATGGTGGTGATGTAACTTCAAAACATTTTTACGCATTATCTTTACGAAGAGCTCGTATGAGAGAAAAAGTAGATCCAGGAAATTGGGAACTACATTTAAGTGGTAGTGATGTAGCACTGCTACCAGGTACCGATTCACTTATTAAGTTAATTGACGATAGTGGAGCAACAACCAATCCAACCACAGGAGTTGGTGGTCGAGTATTTAATGTTGTTAGTGGTTCAATATCCACTGGAACAGCAGCTACCAATTTAGCAGCAGCATCTCAACCGGGTGGTGGATACGGATTATTCTATCCTGATTTAGGACTCATCGTACTGAACGCTGACATACTACATGCGTCAGGTGGTATAGCAACAGTTACAGGTTCAAATACCGAAGGTGGTAATGTTAGTAAATTTTTCTCTATGATAGAAGGTGGTGGTAAATTCCAAGCCCGTAGAGAAGAAAGAATATCATCGACACATTATTTCTGTCGAGCAGGAAACAAAGAATTTAACTTTTCTAACAATCCAACATTCTTCACAGGTTCAACTGGTGAATTTACTCAACCTACATACTTTAAAGATCCAAAGTCGTACATTACAACCGTAGGTCTTTATAATGATTCTAACGAACTTTTAGCAGTAGCCAAGTTGAGTAAACCCGTTCTTAAATCTTTTTCAAGGGAAGCTCTTATCAAAGTAAAGTTAGATTTCTAATAGATAAGGAGCAAAACATATGTTAGGAAATGTCCATCCGCAAGACGTTTCAGTAGAACCATTCAAAGTCCATAAACGATTTCAATTTAGGACTGCCGATACAGGTAGTGGAGTTTATGCTTTAAAAGGAGTTAGTGGAAGTTTTCATAATTTCATGACAGGTTCTGCAAATTCTCAGAGCTTTGGTGTTTATAATTCCATATCTGAAAGTATGGACAAACCAAAATCTACTTGGTATAGCCTTGGAACATATTACGAACTACCATTATATTATAGCATTAATCATTTGTATTATGAAAAATTTAGTGGTAATCCAAAATTACCACACATGAATGAACAACCACAACCATATCTGAGTTGGGGTCCCTCTAATAGAAACAAAATGAATAGAGAATTACACGACAGATGTTCAGTAATTTCGTTACCACAATCTTTAATCGGTGAAAGAATAAAACCTGGTTCTGTAAAAATACTTGATGATTCTAAAGATATAACTTTAGATATAAGAGATGACGGAGATGGTAATTTATATGATTTTGCATTTAGTTCATCATATGCATCACATAGGTCAGCAAGTTTCGATACGGGTGTTGGTATAACAGCACAAGGTAGTGGTAGTGTTGTCGGTAATGTATTTTATGATACTGGAATGGTAGTAATGACAAATACAGGTTCAAGTTATGTAAATGCATTTTTAGGATCAGGTACAGACGGATTTGAAATAGATTATAGAGCAACTCATACAATTTATCAACACGAATATACTGTAATTGCACCAGCAGGTAGATTCAGTAATTCAAAAAATATAAGTGTTACACACCAAAGGAGTGGTAGTATAACCGTAAAAGAAGGGGCAAGTCCTCACTCTCTTTTTCCACCAGGAGATAATCCATCTGCAGCCGCAGGAAGCGGTTCGTTTAATAGTTCTTATGAGGCAACTGAATTTGTAAATTCTTTTGTAACTCATTCTCAGTTTGCACCCTATGTAACAACAATAGGTCTCTACAACGAAAATAATGAACTATTGGTGATTGGAAAAACATCAAGACCTATAAGAAATGAACCAGATTTAGATATGTCATTTGTTTTACGATTTGATGTCTAATTCGCCATATATATAATATTTATTATAGAATAAAAGAGACTGAAAGTCTCAGAAAGGAGTAATATGATAGGATTACTCGAATTATTAGTAGGTATTGTATTGGGTATTGGTATTTCAGATGCATTAGATAGTGCTAAACCAATCTACCCAAATGATTCCACTAAAGTTAGTACAGAATATTATATAATTTATCAAGATAGATATTTTGGTAGAAGATATGGATATTCTTTGTTTAATGACTATTGGTGGCACACACCAAATAATTATCATTATGGATACCGCACTCAAAGAGGAACTGATGTTCCATTAAGAACTTGGGGTGGTACAAGTAAAGGTAGAAAAAGTGGTGAATATACCAAACCTAAAACTCGTAGAGACGGAGAGGGGGGTGGTAAAGGTCGACATCACGGAGGTAAAGGAAATAAAGGAAGAAAGAAAAACTAAAATAGGAGAATAATCGTGGACAACCAAACACAAGGTCTTGTCGAAGGGTTGATAGGACAATATGGTTGGTTATTTATTGTGGGTGTAATAACACTCATCTTTCAAAATACCATAAGAGAGGCAGTAGATGGTTTCATGGTCTTTTTGGGTAATGATTACAACGAAGATGATGTCGTAGAAGTTGATGGAGAACCAGGAAGAATAGTAAGAGTGAGTATGTGGAAAACCGTATTCTTTATCTATCATATAGTTGAGGGTAAAGTTGTCGGTGGTTCAAAGTTGGTAGTGGCAAATTCAAAGTTGAAAGATTTGAAAATAGAAAAACCATTAGCTAATCTTGATTTATCTAAATATTCAAAAAAATAGTATTGTGATATTTATAATTGTTAAGTAACGCTAGCAATATGGAGATATAAATGAAAAAAATATTGATTGGTCTGTTAATTAGTGTAAATTTATTATCAGCCGAAAATGAACTTTGGAAATTTTTTAAGTATTCGACTGCATACGCAAGTTTCAGTTTGAATGCACCAAGACACCAAGATGATAGGTTTGCTATTATAGGTGGGTTGAGTACAGGACAATTACAAGTCGGTAGAACCGAAAGAGAATTAAAACCTGATTTTCAAACATCATTTGGATTAAGAAAAATTGGTAGATTTAATTATGAACCAAAACGAGGTGTTAAGAATGCTGGAGTTGGTGGAACTTGGTATGATGGTTCAGAATCTAATGCTAATGAAAGTGCTACATTTGGTCCTGTTCAAGGATGGGAATATCTAATTAAATGGTCAGAAGGTAGACAATGGGGTAACGAATATTTAAATCAAGAGTATTGGGTAAGATACACAAGTGATTGGTGGATGGCTAAAATAGGTTGGACGGAGTTAGGATTAGAAGAACTTGAATATGGTCAAGGTGAATTAAGATTTAAATGGACACCACCTGTTTTAGATGACAAAATAAATTTAAGTATTGGTGTAAAACATAGACAACATCCTGTTTATGGATTTGATGCTATGGTATTGGATACGACTTGGTACAAAGGACAATGGTGGAATTTCGCAGAAGATGCCTTTGGTATTGATGATAATGCTTGGTTTACAGAAGATTATCATTTAAATGGTGACCGAGATATTCAACTATATGAAATAGATCCTGAAACTGGTGAGTTAAGACCGATTGAAGGTGGTGGTCCTTTTTGGAATGATGATGGTAGATTTGTCGGTGTTGATTGGCTGTGGAGAGATGAGAATGGTAAAATATTTGCATATACAGATAGAGAATATTTCTTATATCACTTTCCAAGAATGTTAGAAAAGTATATTGGTGGTGTCAAACAAGAAATAGGATATCAAAGAGAAACTTCAATAGTATTGGGAGCTGATTTTTATCATTATGATGATTATTGGTGGTTACATGCTTGGGGTAATTGGTTACCTTACCACTTTGGACACGATAAATATTCATATCATAACGGAGCACATTACCAAACTCATTTAGAAGAAGGTGGTGAACCAAATGAATTTAAATTTAAAGACGCGATGTGGCATAATTGGCACGATTATGATTTTGGAGCAATTTTTGGTGTAAAAATTAAAGATAACTTAGGTGTGTTCGCAGAAGGTCGTTATTTAAATTATTGGGAAAGACCAGCATACGATATTAAGTTCGGTATAAATTATCAATTTATGGGATTTTAGGAGAAAACTTATGAGAGATTGTGAATGTAATGGTTGTCAATGTGAGTATGCATGTGAATGTGGATGTTGTTGTGAATGTGAATGTGAAGCATGTGCATGTGTAGTGATATGTGAATGTGAGTGTTGTAAAGACACCGAGTAGAAAGGGAAAAAAATGTTAAAAAAAGTATTGACTTTACTGAGTATTATATTTATATTCAGTTGTGATGATAGAATAGAAGAAATAGGACCTCAAATAATCAATATGTGGATTGATGGTGAAGTTGTGAATGTGGAAGAAAGATACAAACAAATAACCACTTATGGTTCAAGAGATACTTATATAGATTCAATTGGTTCAGACGGAACTTGGATTGTAGAACAAAAAACGAAAAAGATTTTCGTAATACATTTTCAAGTAGAAGATGGTAGAGTTCTTGCATTAAATGAACATTATGCACTTATTTTTGTTGATTGGGATGCAGCAAACTACACCACAAGTTTAATTAACGAAGGATTTTATAGTAACCCACATACAGATGATAAAGAAGTATTGTTACAAATTGTAGGACCTTATGATTACACAATAGGTGCACAAGCATCTATTACTGAGTTGAAAATGATTTCATCAGGACAATATGCAACTGGTAGATGTGAAGGAAGTTTTTATAATCCATTTACTGATTCTGTAATGGAAGGTGTATTGGAATTTGAAAATGTAAGAATAAGTACAGATGAAGCTAATACTACTTATTTTGATATCACTCGTGATAATTAAGAAAGTAGTATAAAACACGGAGAAAAGTAATGGCAGATCAAGCCAGAACAAAACAAGGACAGAGATTGGGAGAATTGTTATTGGATGCGGATATCGTAACCAAACGACAACTTGCCAAAGCTGCTCAAGCACAAGTAAAGGGTGATAAAAGAAAAATAGGTGAAATACTTGTAGAATTAGGATTTTGTACAATAGAAGATTTAACAGACGCGATGTTAGATACACATCACGAAGAAGTAAAGGAAGAAGTAGTGAATAAACCAACAGAAATTAGTGAAGAAAAAGTATTAGGTACTAAATTCACTTTATCAGTTCAAACAATGGTAGCTGCAGGAACAGGATTAGCCTCATTGATTGGTATGTGGTATGCCTTGCAAGCTGAAATACAAGAAGCTAAAGAATTACCGAGTTTAGAAAGTTTATATTCTGCGGAATACCCATCAAGACCAGAGGGATATAATTGGCCAAGATCTTACGAACAATATAAAGACCAAGTAGGTTCACTTCAAGAAGATATGGATGATGTGTATGATAAATTGGATGAATATGAAGAAACGATTGAAGAACTTGAGAAACTCGTAGCAGATTTACGAGTCGAAGTTGCAAAGAAAAGGAATAAATAGTTATGAATAATGGAAAATTAATTAAAATTACTTTTAAAACATTATGTGTCATGGGATTAGCATTTATACTATGTGGTAATGTTGTAAATGGTCAAGATAAAAAACCAAAGGTAGAAGTTATCAATGATGATAATTTTAAGAAATCAATATCAAAGGGATTTTTTCTTATAAAATTTACATCTGGTTATCAAATGACTACACTTGATAAGAAATTATTTGATGGAGTTAGTGGATTTGAAGGTTGTAAAATAATCGAAGTTGATGCGGGAAATGCAAAAAAAGTAATTAAAAAACTTAGAATACGAAACTATCCATCTTTAGCATTATTTCACAACGGAAAAAAGAAAGAAGTTTGGAAGGCCGATATGGATGGTGTTGTAGATATTAATAATAAAGATATCAAAAAGGCTATTTCAAATGCGATAGCAGGTGATGTGTTTTAATGTATGAACATCGCAACGATAGCTGGACATTTAGCATTTGGGTTAATAGCATTTTCGTTTCTTGTAAAGGATATACTATATCTTAGACTACTTTCAATTTTAGCAAGTCTATTCTCAGTATTTTATAATTTTTATATACCAGACCAACCCATGTGGTTGGCAATCAATTGGAACATTGTCTTTGTTCTTGTAAACCTTTATCACATCGCTGTTATCATATATGAAAAACGACCTGTCCACATGGACGATAAGAATAATGAGTTATACGAAACCCTATTTAAAGATTTAACACAAGTAGAGTATTTAAAAATTAGTAAGGCTGCTATTTGGAAAACATTTCAACCTAATGAATTTATTACAAGACAAACACATCTTGTTCCAGATTTAGTATTGATATACAATGGAACAATAGATGTATTAGTAAATGGTAAAAAGGTGGCACAATTAAAAGATGGACAATTTGTTGGTGAGATGTCATTCCTTACAGAGAAATCAGCAACTGCAACTTGTATTGTAAAACATCCGTGTGAATGTTTAGTTTGGAAACAAAGGGAGTTTAAAGAATTGTTAAAAAGAAACCCATCATTATATTTCACACTTCAAACTCTGTTGAGTGCACAAGTTTCAGATAATCTTGTAAGTAGTTCAAAATCTGAATAGTCTATATTTATTAATATGTTAAAACTCAAAGACCTACTCGTAGAAAGAATTGATTATGAAGATACTGCCCGTATGTTGGTCAAAAAATATGGCCTTCGTTCCAAAGTAAGATTTGGTAAAGTCAAGGGACAAAACGAAGCAGATTACGATTGGATTAAAGATGTTATAAATTTAAAACGAAAATACCCAAATGTCAAAGAATTTGTTGTATCGGTTTTACACGAGATAGACCACGCAAAGATGAGATATAAAATGGGAGCTAAAAAATACGAACACGAATACACGATGGCTGGACAGGACGCAGTAGAAAAAGGTGGTGATTTCCACGATGATAATTTCTACGAAGAACAGGCTGAAAAGTGGGCACAAAACGAATATAGAAGAAAATGGAAGCGAAAATTTAAATGATTTGAGAAATTTAGGTTATACTTATTTATATGAAAACAAGATCTGCCAAGAATAAAGGTAAAAGGTTACAAAATAATATTCGAGATATTCTTCTCGAAAACTTCAAAGAATTAGAGCCTGATGATATTAAATCCACTACTATGGGAGAAAGTGGAGAGGATATTCAGTTATCACCTGCTGCTCGTAAATTAATTCCATATGCTATTGAATGTAAGAATCAAGAAAAATTAAACATATGGGAATCATTAAAACAGGCAGAGTCTAATAGTGAGAAAGGTAAACCTGTTTTAATATTTAAGAGAAATCGTAGTAAAACCTACGCTGTTTTAGAAATTCAAGACTTTATAAACTTAATAAAATAATATGAATACTGATATAGGATTTGATAAAACTTATGTCATCAGTTTAAAATCACGACAGGCTAGGCGTGATACAATAAAACAAACACTAAATGGAATTGATTATGAGTTTGTTGATGCAATAAATGGTAAAAATCTTAAAATAAGAAAATTAATTAAGGATGGTATATTAAATACAGAGTATTATGATCCAGGTGGAACTTGTAATCGTAGTATTATAGGTTGTAGTTTATCTCATATAAAAACATGGAAAAAATTTTTAAAAAGTGGACTCGATACTTGTTTAATATTAGAAGATGATATTTTTTTGACCAAAGAAATTGTTAGGTCACAGATGGATGTGGAATATGGAAAGCCACGAAATGAATATCAAATGATACTTGATGAAATAAATTCATTAGATACTTGGGATGTTATTTTTTTAGGAAAAAAAACCGAAGATGTAGATGGTGAGAGAATTACGGATAATTTAATTAAACCAATATTTGGAACTTCACGATATGGTGCACATGCATATATCATAAACAAAAATAGTGTGAAAAAATTACTTGATAGTTATGTACCAATAACTTATGCAGTGGATGTTTTTATGGATGAGACATTATCTAATTTAGATATAGTTTCAGTTAAAAAGTCTTTTATTAGACAAAGGGGTGATTTGGTAGAAGATGAACTTTTACTTAATCCACAACCAAAAAACACACCAGATTCCGATACATTTTGGAATCTATTATATAAAGGAAAATTAACTACTTGTTCCGTTGATGATATAGTAGAATCAATAGAATTTTCTAATTACAAAAAGAGTTCAAATCATTTAAAAGTAGGAAACCAACCAATGGTTAGCATGAAACTTAGGACTTATGGTTAATTTTGACGAAGAATACGATGTCTACGTGGCATCAGAAGTACGTGATTTTTCTATCGGTGGGGTTTCATTTTGGGTAGATAGTTGGATTAGGTATGTCGTTCCATATTTAAGAGTAAAACCAATTCTTATTATAGAAGTAGAACCAACAGATAAGTGGATGAATTATGCATCACAATTTGTATCGGTTATAGACCGACCAGGTTCTAAACATAAATACGAATGTAGTTATCCATCAATTGGAGTAGAAAATTATTTTTCTTTACCTGATACAAAATATACAAATGAGATAATAAAAAAATCAAGGAGAGTTCACATTTTATCGTGTCCATATGGTTCGTTGTATAAGAAAAAAGTAAAAAGTGTGTTAAATAAATATGGTATTATAGACACTGCAATTATACATAGTTTGGAAACCCAATCAGTATCTACGAGTAGCAAATATTTTAACATAAGTAAAAGAAAAACTAAAAATCAAGAACGTTCATTAGAATTACAAGAAAATATAAATAATACAGCAAATGAAACTATATGGATAGGTATAAATAAAGAAAGTGATATCACACACCATATCCCAAATTTTTACAACTTTACAGAAAATTATGAAAAAGAATCATGTATGAGTAATGTTGTTGGTTATGCGGCAAGGTCGGAAGCTAGAAAGAATTTTTATTACTTACAAAAATTAGAATCTAAGGCGTTTACTGCTGATGATATTATTACTTATTGGGAAACAAGTTTTAAAAGTAAGATAAAATTTGATAATGTTGAAGTTATACCATATTCACGAGATGGAGTACACGATTTTTTCTCAAGAACTGATTGGGGGATTTTTCATGGGGCATATGAAAACGAACCTTTTGGATATTCAATATTTCAGGCATTAGATTATAATAAAATTCCTATTATATCTAAAGATTGGTGTGTAGATTATGAGTATCCGTTTAGGTCATCTACACAAAAAGAATTTGAAGAACAAGTTGCTAAAATATCTAAGTTATCACAGAAAGAACGTGATACTTATATAAGAGGCTTTAAAGTACATTTATCTAAATATACAAATACAAATGAATGGAGAGATAAACTATTGAGTATATACAATAAGTCAGAAAATGAGACTTGGTTACCTGGTAGTTTACAACCAAGTAATTCATAATGATAGATCAAAACAAATTAATATATCTGATTGACAGAACGATAGGTTCTAAAGGTCAGAAGCTTAAAAAACAAAATGAGTATATGTATTGGTCACCCTTTACTTCTCATCACAAACCAAAATTACAAATCAATATCATTACTCAAAAATGGCATTGTTGGATTAGTAATCAAGGCGGTCATAAGCTATATCAGTTATTTAAGAAGGTAAATGCTACTTACGAACAGCTAACAGAGTTACGAGAAATTGTAGGAGATACTCGGCCACTATCATCAAATAATGAGAAAGTCAAGGAAAAAGTTTGTGTATTACCAAAAGAATTTTTATCATTAGAACATAAACATTCTTCTACGGCATATAAACACTCGATGTTATATTTGAATAGGAGAGGAATAACTCGTGAAGATATATTAAAATATGGTATTGGTTATTGTGAAGAAGGAATGTACACAAATAGAATTATTATTCCATCATATGATGGTAATGGACAATTAAATTTCTTTGTAGGTAGAGATATATTTGAAAGTAAAATGAAATATAGAAACTCTCCCACACAAAAAGATATCATAGGATTTGATTTATTCATCAATTGGGATGAACCAATAGTACTTTGTGAAGGTCCTTTTGATGCTATTGCCATCAAAAGAAACGCCATTCCATTGTTTGGTAAAACCATATTACCAAAATTAAAATTAAAAATTATAGAGAAAAAAGTAAAAACTATATATATATCATTAGACACGGACGCAATAGGAGATGCAATGAAGATGGTTGAAGATTTCATGAATCATAATATTGACGTCTACTTTGTTAAACTAACGGAGAAGGACCCATCGGATTTAGGATTTGAAAAAGTTACAAAACTTCTTAAAGAAACTGATAAGATGAGGTTTTCAGATTTGATGAGGATGAAATTAAATGGTAGAACAAGAAAATATATGGAAATTTAATGATGAAGAATGGAAGATTCATATTAGTGATGAATCGTTGAAGGTAAAAGTGCAAGAAAAATTTAATATTGAGAAACCAGGTACTATTTATTATGGTAATGGTAATTTTCAAGAAGAAACATCTTGGGATTTAATTATTCCTAATGCTCTCATAAACAAAGTAAACAAGTACATCAAGGATAATAGTTGATAAAAAATGTTGTAAAAGTTCCTTTTCGAAAACTTAAACACATACATCACATATCGGATATTCAAATCCGAAATCTTAAGCGACATACAGAATACGAAGAAGTATTCAATCGTCTTTATGAAAAGGTCAAAGAAAACAAAGACAATGCTGTTGCTTATATAGGTGGTGATATAGCACACTCAAAAACAGAGATGTCACCTGAATTGGTAGACCAACTCTCAAGGTTATTTAAGAATCTATCTGATATAGTACCGACAATAATTATTGCTGGTAATCACGATTGTAATCTAAACAATCGTTCTCGGATGGATGTACTCACTCCAATAGTACAGAATTTAAATCATCCTAATTTACACTACCTCAAAGATAGTGGTATCTATACTTGTGCCGATGTACAATTCGTAGTATGGGATTGTTGGACAGATGAAAAAGATTTTATCACTGCCGACCAAGTTGAAGGTGATACTAAGATTGTATTGTTTCATGGAACGGTAGATAAATGTGAAACTGATTTAGGATTCAATTTACCTTCTGATGTCAAGATTCATAAGTTTGATGGATATGATATGGGATTACTTGGTGATATTCATAAACGTCAACATCTTAACAAAGAGGGAACTATATCTTATTGTGGTTCATTGGTTCAACAGAATCATGGTGAAGGATTAGATCACGGATACTTGTTATGGGATGTTCCAAAGAGAAAATCTACATATATTCAAGTACCAAACGATTATGGTTATTACACAATAGACATCAAAGATGGTAAGTTTCCTGATTGTCCTGATATGCCCAAAAAGGCCAGGTTAAGAGTAAGGGTATCTGATACCGACTCTGTACAATTAAAGAAGGCCTTGAGTGTAATACAGACCAAATATGGTATAAAGGAGATAGCTGTTAATCGTACAGATAGATTGACAGAAAGAGTTCGTGATGGACAAATTGTTGATGTTGGAGATGTTCAGAATCCAGAATATCAATATGAGTTAATTGAGGATTACATTGGTAGAAATCATATTGTAGATGAAAAAACATTATTAAAAATTAAAGAAATAAATGATGATTTAAATAGAAACTTACCAGCGGAAGAAATATCTCGTAATGTGTTTTGGAAGATAAAGAAATTTGAATGGTCGAATATGTTTAGTTATGGAGAAGATAATGTAGTGGACTTCACAAAACTAAATGGTATCATTGGAATGTTTGCACCAAACGCAAGTGGTAAATCAGCATTATTAGATTCACTTTCATTCTGTTTGTTTGATACATCGGCAAGAGCATTTAAGGCCGATAGGGTTATCAATAATAAAAAAGGTAGTTTTAGTTGTAAGGTAAATTTTGAAATAAACGAAACAGATTATTTTATTGAAAGAAAAGGTAAACGATTAAGTAATGGACACGTCAAAGTTAATGTAGAGTTTTGGATGTTAGATGATGCAGGTGATATTGTTTCTTTAAATGGTGATCAACGAAGAACTACAAACTACGCTATAAAAAAGGTTATTGGTTCTTATGAAGATTTTGTTTTAACTGCACTTTCTCTACAAAACAATTCTACGGTATTCATAGACAAGACTCAAAAGGAAAGAAAAGATTTATTGGCTCAGTTTATGGGTATGGGAATCTTTGATAGACTTTATACAAGTGCTAATGATAATATATCTGATATAACTGCTTTATTGAGAGACTTTAACAAGACAGATTATGATGTTGATTTAGCTGATATTGATAAAAGTGATACTCAATATAAGGAAGTACAAGTAGATTTAAGAAGTCAAAAGAAAAGTCTTACCGATAGGAAGAAAGAATTGACAACTCAGACATTTAAATTAACCAAGAAGTTAAGGCCTGTTGATGAATCAGTTACTAATATCAAGAAGTTAGAAAATGATAGGTTAGAATCTGAAAATTCTCTTGATTCAATAGATACAAGATTAGGTTCACTCGAATCCACAAAGGAAGAAAATAAAACTAAACTTACAGAATTTAAAAATAGAATACAAACTTATACCGAATCAAATATAAATCAACTATACACCGACCTTTCTGAATTAGAAGTTCAACAAACGGAAAGTCAAATTGAGATTGATAAGTTAAAAATAGAAGTTCGTTCTAAATTAGATAAAATTGATAAGTTAGGTAATTTAGAATGGGATGAGGATTGTGATTTTTGTATGAGTAATCCATTTACATTAGATGCCATAGATACAAAAGAAAAACTAAACGAAGATAAAGTATTGGCTGGTCAATTTGTTAGTTCGTTAGATTCAATTGTAAATAAGATTGATGAACTTGGTAATGTAAAAAATGATAAATTAGATTATGACAACACCATAGAAAAATTGAAGAATGTTGAAATTAATCAAAACAAATTAGAATCAGAAGAAGTGTTATTAACCGAGAGAAAAAAACATACCCTTTCTCAGATAGCAATTCAAGAAGATAAGATTGAAAAGTATCATGAGAGTAAGAATGACATCGTTTACAATAAACAAATAGAAGAAGAAATAGAAAGTCTTAAAAATTCTATTGATGATTTAGATTATCAAGTCGATACAATAGATAAGAAGATACAAACTATTCATGGTGAGATACAGATTAACGCTACCAAAAAGAAAACTATTATGGAAACAATGAAACGTGTTCAAGATTTAGAAACAGAACACGAAGCTTACAAGTATTATCTTGACTCTATTAAACGAGATGGTATTCCCTACGAGTTAATAGAAAAGGCCTTACCTACAATTGAGGGTGAGGTTAATGATATATTGGCTCAAATGGTAGACTTTGGTATTGTGTTAGAAATGGATGGTAAGAATATCAATACATATCTAGCCTATGATGATGACAACGTGTGGCCTTTAGAATTATCAAGTGGTATGGAACGATTCATATCAAGTCTTGCAATGAGAGTTGGTTTGATTAATGTTTGTAATTTACCACGGGCTAACTTTTTAGCCATTGATGAAGGTTTTGGAAACATGGATTCTGATAATCTTAACTCTATTTATATGCTGTTTCAATATTTAAAATCTCAATTCCAATTTGCATTTGTAGTATCTCATATAGAATCTATGAGAGATACCGTGGATTCACTTCTTGAAATATCAAAAATTGATGGATTTAGTAATGTGGACTTTAATTAGAATATAAAACATTTTTTGGGGCGGGACGACCTTCTCGTTCTCGTTTTAAATTTAAAATATATTGATTGATAAGGGCGGACATAGTAGTATGTTCGTCCTTTGAGTGCAATCGAAACCAACCGATTAAATCTTTATCTATCGTAAAAGATACTTTTTCTTTTTTCATACTGATATTCTCCATATTTTATACCGACAATAAATATTAAGAATTTTTGCATTTGATATTTATAAATGAATAAATCTATTCGGAGAACAAATGGCAATACTTAGAAGATATAACAAATATCAAGGATTAAAGGATATCGATGTCCTTATTGAAGATGATGCGCCAATCTCACAATATTTTAATGTTGCAGAAGTTCCAGATATTATCTCACAAGGTCGTAGTTCATTTTTAGTTGGTGGTTCATCATTATTAAAAAATGGTGTAGAGTTAAAATTTGAATTAATAAATGATGCTACTGGTAAAACTATTTATTTAGAACCAGTTTCAAATTATCTTGAAGGTGATGCCCGTAGAATATCAGTTGAAATATATGATGACGCCGAAACCTTTGGTGATGCCACTTTATATTGTCTTGGTGAATTAAACCCAAATGAAGTAGATGTACCAGCCGAATGGAGAGATATTTATAATGTTCGTTGGTATCGAAAAATTTATATTAGTGGTGCGGGTACAAATTCAGAACCAATATATTTTTATAATCAACCATCCATGTGGGTTGGAGAAATAGTAAAAGGTTTTGTAGAAACATCGTTTCCGACTGGTTCAGTACAGCAAACTGGAGAAGTTAGTGGAGAACCATTACCAGGAACAGAAGGTACAAATCCATCAACTGAAGAAGTAAGTAGTATAAAGGTTTTACAAAAGGGATTTAAATCTAAAGTATTTGGTGGTGGTGGAAAAAATGCTGGTGTTAGTCGTAGAGGTAGAAAGGCAAGACGAGCCTCTCCTGAAGTTGATAAATTTAGTTTCTCCATTGAAGATGAAACATCAAAGTCTGATGTAAGACACGTTGGTGCAACATTTAAAGTAAACAATCCCCAACCTGCAGAGTCATTTGAATTAGAATCATATCATGAAGTTCCAACTATATATGAAACGGATATTGTAGATGTAAAAACTGATAAACAATTAGTTCCTGCAAAAGAATTTGTTATAACGGATACAAGATTTCCTGAAGATGATGAAAGACGAAAGGTAATAGTTCCTTTAGCAAAGTCGCCATATACGATGTCGTTTCAACCAGCACCTACTCATTCAGTAAGTACGGTTAATTTCCGTTCTTTTGCAGATGTAAGAATATCTAAAATGAGAACATTTAGTGGTGATGTTCATAGAGTAAAATTATATGCAAAAAACAAAGATGCGTTTGGTGATTTTGAATTAATAGCAGACACTCCAATAGAAAGTCCTGAAATATTATTTGATGTATTTAGTTCGGCTGGTTCAAAAAGAATTGGTTATTTTAATGACCAAAGTACACTTGATGATTATTGGAGTAGTGCATCAAATACTACTGCATCTTTAAATTCTACATATGTTCTTGATTCTGTTCATATATCTGGTTCAAATAGTCAACCTAATGAATTATTAAAATTTCAAATTACAGGATCAAGACCGATAGAATTTTATAAAGGTATTGATTATTCAATTAGGGCAAGAATAATTGGAGAGGCAGGTCCTAAATCTTTTACCGATGGAGAAGCATTAACTTCATTTGGTGAACTTGGTATTTTCTTATCGGGTTCATCTTTTGAAACTAATCACAATTTTGGTAATGAATATGGATTTCAATTAACACCACCCGGAGAAAGCACTCCTGGTTCATTAACCATTGAATCAGTAGATGGTCCTGGTTTAAAAGATTTTGGAATAGTAGAGGAAGTTTTTACACCACTTCGTAATGGTGAAGATAATGTTTTACAATTTGGTATTCCAGCTGGTAATTTTTATATATCTGATATTTCTATAACACCAGTAGCAGATACAGGATTTTCACCTGATTGGATTAAAATAGTAGCTCCTGTTCCACCATTTTCACAAGAAAGGCCTGATGATTATGAATTTATGGCAGAGTTTTATGATGTAAATAATAATGTAGCCGATACCGTAACTCATGTTAGTGCATCTACTTTTGTGGGGGCAAATAATTACATAGTTGGTTCTGATAATGTATTAAGTGGTTCTATGTTTATTGGAAGTGCAATTGGTAGTGGTATAGAAATGGCTGGAGTTAGTTCAGGATTTATTCGTAGTATAGGATACAAAGGATTTACAAGTGCGTCCGCATACCCAACTCAAGGTCCTGGATTCTTAATGTATAGTGGTTCTGTATTAACTGATGTAACAGATGATTATAGTAATGGTGGAATTGGATTAGAATTAGTAGGTCATAGTGGTAGTTATCTTAGATTTCGAACTAATCCAAGTGAACTTGATATAAGAACCGATGCATTCTTTATAGGACAAGAACCACTTCAATATATTAGTGGTTCGGAAGGTAATATAGAAATTAGTTCTTCATTATTTCATCTCGATCCTAAAAATGAACGATTAGTAATTGGTGCAGATGCTACAATTAATGCTGATTTAACAGTAAATAATATACGAACACCTGCACAAATAGGTGGAGCTCCATCTACATTTGCAAATGCATCTGCTTCTATAACTTCACAAGGTAATGTGGTATTTAGGTCGGGTTCTATTGCAAATTGGAAAATATTTGGTAGTAAACTATCAGGTTCAAACGCCACATTAGATGCCGATGGGGCAGCATTATATATGTCTGATAAAGGACCTAATACTGATAATTCCGCGACATTTGATATTCAAAGGGATGAGTATTATATTGACTTTACACCTGCAGACCAAGGTAACGACAGAAATTATTATGTTAAGTTTGGTCCTAATTTTGCAGTAGATAGTGATGGAGTTTTAATTGCTAGTGGGGCAGTATTTGAAGGGCAAATAACTGCTTCTACTGGATTAATTGGTGGAGCAAGTATAGAAAGTGCATCTTTAGCCTATTCACCATTTTGGAGAATATCCTCATCAGCAGACCAAACTGATCCTACATCGTTTATTTCATCAAGTGAATTTAAAGTATCGGCTGGTGGATTAGTTACGGGTTCTGCCATCTTATTAGGTGATAAAGGTGGTGGAAATTATTTACAATTCATAGATGATACTTTGACGGTTGAAGGTAATATTACGGTTAATAGTATTAAGACACCTGCTACAATCGGTGGAGTTGCATCAACTACTCTAAATTCATCAGCTAGTATAGAATCTGATGGATTTGCCTCATTTAAATCTGCTTCCATAGGTGGATTTCATGTTTCTTCGGATACCATAAACGATACAAATGATAGATTGATATTAAAATCAAGTGGTCAGATAACTGGTTCAAAAGTATTATTTAGTGGTGGTAATATTGGTGGATGGACTATTAATGAAACGAATATAACAAGTCCAGGAGCTGGAATTAGACTTAATGCAAATGGAGATAATTCAGAAATATCCATAAACTCTCATACCTTCGCAAATGAAGGAATACAATTAGGATTCAATGGTGGAAGTCCAAGATTTTACGCTGGTGATGGGGCCCAAAACTTTTTAAGATATGATTCGAGTAATGGTGTATCAATTAAGACAACTTTATTTGAATTAGATACACCTACACTTGAACTATCTACGACACATGCTTCCATGTCATTGGGTTCAAGTCAAGAAATTATTATGAGGGGTAATAGTAATAGTCCATTTATAGCTATTCAACCAAGTGTAGCCCTTCAAGATAAAGCTTATGGTGAGATAGGAATAATGCTTGCAGTTGCGGCAGGTACAACACCATTGTTTTCAGCGGTGGGAACTGGTGGACATATAAAATTTAATGGAACTCTATTAGATATAAGTACTGATACAGCAGTAATTAGTGGTAGTTCAATACAATTAGTCACTCCAACATTCCTACTTGGTAGTGTATCCGATGGTAATTACATTAGTGGTTCTAATGGAAATATGGAAATTCAATCAAATGCCTTTGAATTAGACGCAAATAATATTGAAATTAGTTCTACAAACGCAAGTATGTCGATAGGTGAAACCTCTGATGGTGGTCATGCTATTAAACTTGATGGTGCACAAGGTAAAGTTTTTGTTGGTTCTAATAGTTCGAAACAAATCGAAATATCTGGAAATCACGCCAAGGGATACATAGCAACTGGGAAAAATAGTGTAGATTCTACAACTGAAGGTTTTTGGTTCGCAAATAATAATGCGAATCCTGAATTTCATATTGGTGACGCAACCGATTTTATAAAATTACAGCATGGTAACTTAGATATAGCATCTCAAAAACTTGAAATATCTGCATCAACCATACAAGTCTCTACAACCCACGCTTCTATGAGTTTTGGACACAACTCAAGTTACCCACAAGGTAAATTGATTGTGGAAGGAAGTGGTACACCTACATTTAAGATGGGTCCTGATGTAGGGTTTATCTCTATGACTACTGGTAGTGGTGTTTATATGGATGGTGATGGTAATTTCAGATTTGGTGATGACGATGGTGGAATAACATTTAATAATGGTTCATTTGCAATTACTGGTTCAGACCTTGATATATCCGTTACAGAATTAAATATAGTAGCGACTGGTTTTGAATTATCTTCACAAGAAGCTTCAATGTCGTTGGGAACAAATCGTCAATTACATTTTCAAGGTGGAAATGCAAATCCATATATCAGTATTGGTATGGGGGGAAGTGGAAGTTACGGAACTGAAGGTGTATGGTTAGCACATAATAACACACAAAATAGACCACAAGTTTCTTTTGTAGGTTCAGCAGGACATTTTAAATTTGATACTGGTGTAGATATTGATACAAGAACATTTGAACTTGATGCAAATAATGGTGATTTACAGATTTCATCTACACAAAAGTCCATGTCACTTAATGATCAAACTATTGTATTGGATGGAACAAATGCAAAAATAACAATTGGTTCAGCAAATCCAGTAATAATACAAGGTGGGGCTACCGATAACTTTATGACTATGGGAAGTAAAACTTCCTTTACTCATTTTGACCAATCTACTCAAGGTATTATAGTTGGTATGGATTCAACCGTACCTAAATTTGAAATGGTTGGAAGTGCTACCAATTACCTATCATATGATGGTTCTAATTTTGACATAAAACTTTCACAAGGACTTGAGTTAGATGCTACAAATATAGAATTATCATCTACACACGCAAGTATGAGTCTTGGTGAGGGTAAAATTAAGATGGTTGGAGCATCTACTTCATTTATCCAAATTGGAGCAGCGAATTCCATAACACTAAAAGATGATGGTACTGATAGGTTTATGTCTATTGGAAAAACAAGTTTTTCACACTTTGACCAATCTACGGCAGGATTTATAGTTGGAACAGATGGTGGTACGACTAAATTTGAATTAGCAGGAAGTGCAACAAATTATCTTTCTTTTGATGGTTCAAATTTTGATATAAAATTATCACAAGGATTAGAATTAGATGCCTCAAACATAGAATTATCTTCTACACAGGCAAGTATGTCATTAGGTGAAGGTAAAATAGTATTACAAGGTGCTTCTTCACCATTTATGGCTATCAATTCAGGAAGTGCTAATCAACTACTTGTCAAAACGGATGGTACAGATGCCTTTATGACTATGGGAAGTAAGACAAGTTTCTCAGACGAGGGTAGTGGAACAGCAGGTATCTTGATTGGAATGGACGCAAGTAACCCACAGGCAGAATTCGTTAAAAGTTCTACTAATTATTTTATTTTTGATGGTTCAAGTGGTGTAGATATTAAAACAACCGCATTAGAATTAGATGCAAACGATGGAGATTTACAATTATCATCAACACATAAATCTATGAGTCTTGGTGATGGTAAAATTAAATTACAAGGAGCAGCAACACCATTTGTACAGATAGGTTCGAGTAATCCTATTACTTTAAAAACTGATGGTACAGACCAATTCATAGTTATGGGAAGTAAAACTTCTTTTACTCATTATGATAAATCTACGGTTGGTATCATTATGGGAATGGATACTGCAGTTCCTAAGTTTGAATTAGCAAAAGATAGTAAAGATTATTTAAGATGGGATAGTACAGACGGACTTGATATAAGAACAAGAAATATGGAAGTAAGTGCTTCTAATATTCAAATCTCATCAGTACACGCAAGTATGAGTATCGGTGATCCCGATTCAGCTGGTGGGGCAATAGTTCTACACGCAGACGGAACTGATAAGATGATTAAGTTTGGTGATAAGACAACATTCGACCAAACAACCACTGCTGGATTAATAATGGGAATGGACGCTACCAATCCTGAATTTGATTATACGGTTGGAACTGCAAATAGTCAATACATTAGAATGACACCTGCAGGTATTGATATTAAAACACCATCTTTTAATCTTGATACAGACAGATTAGATATCTCATCAGATGATAGCCGAATCGATGTATATGATGATAGTGGTGGAGTTGATGGAAGTGATTTAAGAGTTAGAATTGGTGAAGTTGATCCTACATCAGCAAATCATTATGGAATGGTTATCTATGATGGAACGGGTAGTGGTTCAGCAGATGAGTTAGTTCATTTTAGTGATGTAAAAAATCAAATAGCAAGTTGGTCATTAAGTCCTAATCAAATATCAAGTCAGAATCTTATATTAGATTCAAGTGGAATAATTCAAACATCAGATTTTGCAAGTGGTGTTAAGGGTTGGAGAATAACATCTGCTAATAATGGTGAAGCTGAATTTGAAAAAGTTACGGTTAGGGGAACATTAGCCACTACGGTATTTGAAAAGGAATCTGTAAACGCTGTTGGTGGTCAGTTATATGTAGCAAATTCAACTATCTATACGGGTTCAGCACAATTATCTGCAACAGAAACAACTATGAGTGTTGCAAATGTTGGTGGTTTTGCCGCAGGAGAGATATTATCTGCAAAGAAAATCTCTGATACTGGTTTTAAAACTGAATACATGAAAGTCAATAGTGCATCAAGAGATTATCCAAATAGTGATAAAGATTTAACTGGTAAATTATATGTGACTCGTGGGTATAGTGGTTCGTTACCAGGAACACACGATACTGGTTCTCTTGGAGATTCAGCACAAGCCTCACAGACTTATGAAAATGGTCAAGTAATTGTATCAACAGGAAAGGTTGGAACTGGATTTATAAGATTAAATGCAAATCCAAGTGACCAAACCACACCTTATATTGATATTGTTGAAAGAACTGGTTCTGCAATTTATGATATATCATTAAAGGCAAGACTTGGTGATTTAAGTGGATTATCAAGTGGATTACTATACGGTGAAACCAATCCTGGATTTGGATTATTTACAGAGAATGTATTTCTACAAGGAGCCATAACTGCACAAACTGGTTCTATTACTGGTATTTTACACATCGATACTGATGCTAATAACAAAATGAAGTTGGGTACTAATGTTCAAAGTACTAATGATGGAATTTATTTAAATAATAACAACTATTGGTATACAAATGATGCATTTAGAATTGGTGATACAAATAATTATTTTGAATGGGATACCTCAACCTTAACAATTAAACCTGAAGTATTAGAAATAAATGCTGGTAGTGGTGATTTCCAAATATCATCTACACACAAATCTATGTCATTAGGTGATGGGGATATAAAATTACACTCACCTACTTCAGCTCAATCCACAATGAGAATTGGTTCTACCACAACCAAGGCAATATTCATTACTGGTTCAAATTCACTTGGAGCGATTAGAAGTGGTAAGTCAAGTGTAAGTGATACAACCGAAGGTTTTTGGTTAGCAAATAATAATCAACAGGCAGAATTTGTAGTTGGTGATGATACTGATTTCTTGAAATTCCATGCGTCCGCCTCAGTTAATTCATTGGAGATGAAAACAAGAAAATTTGAATTGGATGCAAATACTGGTGATTTACAACTATCTTCTACTCAACATTCTATGTCATTTGCCGATGGAACATTAAAGTTAGGAAGAGCAAGTAATGGTATTTCTTATCTAAGAGTCGGTAGTACTCTTGGAAAGGATGTACAAATAACAGGTAGTGCAACATTAGGTGTTATTAGAAGTGGTAAAACATCAGCAGCAGATACTACTGAAGGATTTTGGTTAGCAAATAATAACGCTGATGCAGAATTTGTTATAGGAGATTCTACCGATTTCATCAAATTCGATGATAATGAACTCGAAGTAAAAACAAGAAAATTAGAATTAGACGCTGGTGACGGAGATGTACAGATTTCTACCACTCATGCATCTATGAGTTTAGGTGGTAAACGAATAACATTAAAAGGAGATTCAAATCCATTCATAACAATTAATTCTGGAAGTGCTAATGACATAAAACTAAAAACAGACGGAACTGATGCATTTATGACTATGGGTAGTAAAGATGATTTTGGTGATGAAGGAACAGGAACCGCTGGTATATTAATTGGTATGGATTCCAACAATCCACAGGCAGAATTCGTTAAAGATTCAAGTAACTATTTTATTTTCGATAATGGTGTTGATATTAAAACAATAAAATTTGAATTAGATGCAAGTAATTTAGAGTTATCATCTACACACTCCTCAATGAGTCTTGGTGAGGGTAAGTTAGTACTACAAGGTTCATCCACACCATTTATAGCTATCAATTCAGGAAGTGCAAATGATATAAAATTAAAAACAGATGGTACTGATGCATTTATGACTATGGGTAGTAAAGATGATTTTAGTGATGAGGGTAAAAATACTGCTGGTATTCTAATTGGTATGGATTCGAACAACCCACAAGCGGAATTTGTTAAGGATTCAAGTAATTATTTCATCTTTGATGATGGAGTAGACATTAAAACTGATACTTTCCAATTAGATGCGGGACCAGGTGATTTACAAATTTCATCTACTCAAAAATCTATGAGTTTAGCGGGTGGGGCTATTGAAATAGCACATTCAGGTTCCAATCAGGCATATATGAAACTCGGTAGTACTGGTGGTCAAGGTATTGAGATGACTGGTAGTAATTATGGTGGTACTATTAGAAGTGGAAAAACAAATATTGATGATACCGATTCAGGATTTTTCTTAAATAATAGTGCTGGAACATCACAATTTCATGTTGGTGATGCAACAGATGCATTAAAGTTTAACGGAAGTAAGTTTGAAATAACTTCTTCACATATGGATGTTTCTGGACAAGATGTAACATTTGATATTCAAAACTTTGAATTAGGTGCAACAGATTTAAGTATATCATCAACACATAAATCTATGAGTTTAGGTTACAATACAAGTACAGCTCATGGAGTTACCTTAGAGGGTGGTTCTACATCTCGATTAGGATTTGGAACAAAAGGTAATTACAGAATGCAATTGGTAGATAATGGAAGTGATTCATTTTTACAAATAGGTACATTAGCATTTGATAGTCACACGAATACTGGAATTCTTATCGGTAACGATGGTGGTAACTTCGAAATGAGAATGTATAAGGATTCAGATGAATATTTTACTTTTGATGGAACTGATGGATTAGATATTCGTTCTACTAAGATTTATTTAAGTACTGGTGAAGGATTAACTTTAAGTGGTGTAGATTCAAGTGACGCATCAAACAATTATTTAGCATTAGGAAGTGCAACATCATATGCAGTTGGAGAAGGATTTTGGGCAGATGGTGATGGATTTTTTAGAGTAGGTAAACCATCTACTGCATATGTTTCTTATGATGCAACTAATGAAAAATTTCATATAAAAACAGCAGACATTAGTATTGATACAAACAAATTCGATTTAATTGCATCAAGTAGTGGTGAAGTAAGATTATCAATGGGTGCATCACCACCAACAAATTTCTCATCAGATGGAATTATATTGAGTGGTAGTGGATATTTCAATTTCCAAAAAAATTCACTTAATTATATAAAACATGATAGCGATGGATTTAAATTAGCATCACAAGATTTTCAACTATCAGGTTCAACCACATTAGCAATTAATACCGATACGATTAAACTTGGAACAAACGCAACTTCAACTTTAGTACATGGTTCAACGGGTACATTCTTAAATAGTAGTGGTCATTTTAGTTTTGTAGAGGATAGTTTAAATTACATCAAAGGTGGTAATAGTGATTTTGAAATAAGGTCACAGAATTTCCGTTTATCAGGATCTACTACATTAGCAATCGACACTTCTAAGATTAGACTTGGTTCTAATGCAACCTCTACCTTAGTTCATGGTTCAGATGGTATATTTTTAAATAATAGTGGTCATTTCAGTTTTGTAGAAGATAGTTTAAACTTCATTAAAGGTGGTAATAGTAATTTTGAAATATCATCACAGAATTTCCGTCTATCGGGTTCTACTACATTAGCAATAGACACTTCTAAAATTAGACTTGGTTCTAATGCAACTACCACATTAACTCATGGTTCAGTAGGTATATTCTTAAATAGTAGTGGTCATTTTAGTTTTAAGGAAGATGCTAACAATTACATAGTAGGTGGAAATAACAATTTTGATATAGCCGCCGATAACTTTACTCTTGATGCCACTACAATTTATATGGATAGTGCCACTAATAGTGGTATGATAGGTTTGGGAACTGATGGAAGTGCAGTAACACATGGTGCAACTGGAATTTATTTAGATGGAACTGGTAAATTTAGTTTTGTTGAAGATAGTGCTAATTTTATAAAAGGTGGAAATAGTAATTTTGAAATAAATGCAGAAAAGTTTGATTTAATAACTCCACAGATGAGAGTTTCATCATCAAACGGTGGAACTATAGCAATGGGTTCAACCATTCCGAAAAATATAAGTGGTTCGGGTGTATTCCTAAGTGGTTCGGGTGATTTCTTAGCTGGTAATGGTAGTGGTAATTCGATAAAATATAACGCAACTTCAAATGCAATAGTAATGCAATCAAACACTTTTTCATTAAATGCATCAACCATCGTAATTGATAGTTCAACCAATAATGGTAAAATAGCACTTGGAGCTTCACCAAACACCAGTGTTGCTGGAACAAATGCTGGTATTTATATAGATGGTGGTGGTAATTTCCTTGCATATGGAGATGGAGATAATTATCTTAGAAAAAGTGGAACTGGACTTGATATAAAAGCAGCGTCTTTTGATTTAAACGCGGGAAGTGGAAAACTCGTAATAGGTAGTGCAACACCAAGTATAGCATTAACTCACGCGGATGCTACATTTAGTGTAGGTACAATTACAACTGATTCTGATACTACTGGTCAAGGTGTATTCATGGATGGTGGTGGACACTTTAGAGTAATTGGTAACGCTACTAATCAATTGATTGTTGATGGTGGTTCAATGACAATAAAATCTGATACATTTAATTTAGCCGCCAATACAGATGATTTGGTCATAGATAGTTCAGGTAAATCAATATCACTTGCAGGTGGTAAAGTAATACTTGATGGAGATTCTAATAGTGGTAATGGTAACCTTTCTGTTGGAACTCTTACTTCAATAGATCCAAACACTACAAATGTTGGTATGTATGTAGTTGGAAATGGAGAATTATTATTAAAGAGTGGTGATGGTGAAAACGAAAATTATATAAAAATGACAGATGATGGTTTAGAACTTCAAACCTCAACATTAAAATTCACCGTAGATGGAAACATTGAATCACAAGATTTCTTGGTTGAGAGAAGTAGATTGTTTGGTGCGGGAGAAGATGGAGATGTGAATATTTCAAGCAACACCACTTTAACTTCGGATATGTATTATAGATTTTTAACCATAAATTCAGGAATTACATTATCAACTGCTGGATATAGGGTTTTTGTATCAAGAACATTTACTAATAACGGAACTATTGAAAATGATGGTCACGATGGAACCAGTATGTTAAGTGAGGGTACAGGTGGACCTGAAGGAACATTATCTGGAGGAACTCCTGGAGCACATGGTGGTGCTGGTGGAACTGCTGGTGGTTCGGGTGGTCGTCCAGGTGGAGATGGTGGTTCTTCAGGAGGTAGTGGTGGATTTTTATTACTTTTTGCAAGAGAAATAGTTAACAACGGAACAATTAGGGCAAATGGTGGTGATGGTGCAGATGGTGGAGATGCCAAGACCGCAGAACCATAGATTATAGGATTTTAAAAAATGAAACATATACCATACTTTAAAAAGAAAAAAAATAACCATAATGATTATGCTGTAATATGGAAATCTACGAGAAGATTTACATTGATGCCGGCTCCAGGAAGCTCTGGAGCTACGGGTGGTGCTGGTGGTGGTGGTGCAGCCGCAACTCGTATTGAAGTTATTGATCCACATATTTTAATGATGATGAGGGATGTTATGGATGCAAGTGAAACCGCACAAAGATTAACCGTTGCCGGAGGAGCTGGTGGAGGCGGAGGAGGCGGAGGTGGTCAAGGTTTAGCGAGTGGTAATGGTGGTGATGCAGCACCAGGATCAACTGGTACTTCTGCAACAAGATGTGTTAATAGTGGTAATGGTGCAACTGGAGGAGCTGGTGGTGCAGGACAAGGTTCGACTGGTGGAGGAGGAGGAGGCGGTGGAGGCGGTCGAGGTGGTGTTGTCGTTATCGTAACCACAAGTGCCTCTAACGGAACGGTTCAGTCTCGTGGTGGAACAGGTGGAACTGGCGGAGATGGCGGAACTGGAGTCTCTGGAAATGGTAGATCAGGAGCGAATGGTAGTCATTATAAAGGTGGAACTGGATTGTGGATAAGAGTATAGTGCGTAAAATAAAAGATTTTGTGAATGAAAAGCAATACATATTATAGAGGAAATAAATGCCAGATTATATAACAACGAGTACAAGTAACCCAAGTCAAGCAAATGTACAGGCAACTGGAAATTTACTTGTAGGTGGGAATATCACTGCATATTATTCATCAGATATAAATCTGAAAGATGATATCAGACCGATAGAAAGTGCTCTGTTCAAAGTAAAACAACTTAGTGGTATTACTTTTACTTGGAACGAAAAGGCAGAAAAGGCTGAAAAAGAAAAAGGTAGGGATGTAGGTTTAATAGCTCAAGAAGTACAAAAGGTTTTACCCGAAATAGTACAAACTCGACCTAACGGAACTCTGGCAATTCAATACGATAAAGTTGTACCATTATTAGTAGAGGCGATTAAAGAACAACAGGAACAAATAGAAGAATTAAAAAAAGTATCAAAGGGTTATCAAGAATTGTTAGAAAAAAAAGAAAATCGTAAAAAATGGTTAAAGGAGAATGAGCTCAAAAAACAAAATTCTAATGTAATATCTAAATACGGAAAATAATATGGCGTTACAAGATGGATTCGTAGTATTAAATCTCGATATAGTCGCACCTGGAACTGGATATGGTAATGAAGATACCGAGGGTGTTTTATTAATGAGATCACCAGGTTCACAATCACTTAAAGTTGGTAATGGATTTCAAGGTGAATATTCATGTACAGATGATGGTCGGATAAATGGTGCTGATATAACAACGGCAGGTAAAAATTATTCAAGTGGTTCTTGGAATATAGCAGGTGGTGTGGAATGGGGAGCTCCTGGTGAATTTTGTAGTATATCAATTTTAGGAACTTCTAAGTCAACTCCAGCAACTGGAACAGGAGCCATAATAATACCAAAAATTGGTCAAAATAAATCTATGTCCTTTTCCGATATCAATAGGGAAAGGGGAGTTGCAATAGATACTGCAAATTCAGACATCCATGATTTATACGAAGATTTTTCATCAGTAGCAGGTACGGTTCATACCGATGTATCTTCCAAACCAAATTTTGATTGGTTTCAAGGGGGACCTCAAAGTGGAAGTGCATCACATCCAATCAGACTTGATGAATTCTATGGTTCAACTTACGACTCGTATGGTGGAATAGGTTGTTTGGGAATTGGTACACCAATAACATTAGCAAATGGTACTGTAAAAAACATAGAAGATATTAATGTAGGAGATACCATAAAATCAGCAAATGTACCTGGTATGCCATTAGATTTTGATGAAGAAGATACTTGGTCTACATGGTCAGGAATACCTCACGGAAACGCACCTAATAGTGTGTGGGCTACTGCGTACTATGACATACAAGAATTAAATAGGGCAAGTCCACAAACTGCAGCAGTAATGGATATATATTTTGATTATTATGATAATTATTATCTGATAAATGGTACTTTAAAGGCTACCTACGAACATCCATTTTTCATATTGAGAGATGGTGGTTATTATTTTAAAACAACAGCAAGTTTACAAATTGGTGATAAGTTATTTAAAGATACTAATGATTTTGAAGAAGTAACATCAATAGATTTTGTAAACGAACAATTAGAAACCGTTAACTTAAATGTCGAAAGTTTAGATGTTTATTTTGGTGGGGGTTATTTAATGCACAATGTACATGGAAAATAATATATAAATAATGGTTATTATGGATAAAAAGAAAGAAGTTAATATAAAGTTACCAAGTGGTGCACTTGGAGATTGTTTGGCATGGATGCCATATATTGAAGAATACAGAAAACAGAATAATGTGAAGGTGAATGCCATTGTTTCCCTTTATGAGTTATTTGAAAAAACATACCCAAAAATTAATTTTTTAGAACCTGGTACGAAATTATATAATCATGTTATGTTGCATCCTGATTTACAATGTGGTGTAGATTTATCAAAAGGACAATCGAAAAATTTACAACAAAATGCATCTGAAGCACTTGGATTGAAAAATTTTAAAGAATTAAAACCTAAACTTAAAGTACCAGATGAACCCTCAAGAATGGTTGGAAAATATGTTACAATTTCAACACAGGCAACAGCTCAGGCAAAATATTGGAATAACTATACGGGATGGGATGAAGTTGTGGTTTGGTTAAAAGATCAAGGTTACAATGTCTTGTGTATAGATAAGTTTAGAAATTATGGTGATGTGGATTTAAATTTTATGAATCCGATACCCAAAGGAGTGATAGATAAAACTGGACTTGATAATCAAACGGAACAATCAGGAGTTGGAATTCAAAATTTTGATTTATTCGATAGAATGGTAGATATAAAATATGCAGATTTTCATATAGGGGGACCATCAGGTTTGTCTTGGTTAAGTTGGGCAATTGGAACTCATGTGGTGATGATATCTGGATTTTCTGAAAGTTATACAGAATTTCAAACAGGAGTAACAAGAGTTGAACCACCAAGTAAAAATCCATTTGTAAATGATGAACTTTGTACAGGATGTTGGAACAAATATCCGTTTGTTCAAAACGATTGGTGGTGGTGTCCTAAGCATCGAGGCACAGAAAGGCAATTTGAATGCTCTCGGGCAATTACATCCGAAATGGTAATTGATAAAATAAAGGAATATTTAAAAAGTGTTAGTTGATAATGGATATGAGATAATTAATAATTTTATTTCTCATGATTTTTCTGATTATTTAAATTTTCAAGTCATGAATAGATTTAAAAAGGGTGAAGTTGAGAGTCGTATAAATGATAAAAGAACCAATCATTCATATTCTTTTGCTAGAAAAAAGTTTTTGGATGATCTTTCTTTATATGCAACAGATAGAATAAAACATCAACTTGGTGTTAGTGATTTATTTCCGTATTACAATTATGTTAGAATATATGAAAATGGTTCGTTTTTAGAACCACATCATGATGCTGATTATTTACAGTACTCATTATCAATAAATGTATGCGATATGATTTATCCGTTGTTTGTCAAAAATAAACTTATTTGGGATGAATTAATTTTAAAAAAAGGAGATGCTGTTTTACTTTATGGTAATAAGACATTACATAAAAGAAACACTTTGGTTTGTAAAGAAGGAGAATACATGACAAGTATAATTTTATTTTTTACCGAGAAAAAATTAGAAAAAACTAAAGAATTTGGGATTGAATAATGAGTTATGATGTTTATTATAGTACAGGTGGTGGTTCAGTAGTTTATGGGGGAGCAGATGTTTGGGTTAATAATTGGTTAAAAGAAGTTGCACCTAAACTTAAACACCCATCTAAATTATTAATACACAGAGTAAAACCTAAAAATGTAGAAATAGATTTTAATTCGCCCATAGAAGTTGTATGGCAAGGTGATCACCCAAGAGATTTTGAAAAGATAGCAAAAAATGCCCGTAAACTTCATGTTTTACACGGATATTACACACCACATAAAATAATAGAACAAAACAAAGACAAAATTGAATCTGTGTGTATTCATGTATCGGTTCAATTAAGTCTAAAGGCTGGTTTTGATTTGGGATTACCCAAATTAATGCACTATTCAGCAAATAGAGCTTGGGAAAGACGAGTTACCAAATGGGCAAAAAAAGTAATTTGGATTGGGTTGGATAAAATTCCACTACACGATCAAGTGGATGTAATTGATATACCGAATTACTATGAATTCACACAAAATAAAAAAGTCTGTATGAGTAATAGAGTGGGATATGCAGCTCGTATGGAAACAAGAAAATCACCACATTTTTTAGATAATGTTGAAAGTTTTGCATTTACCGATTTAGATGATTGGAAATGGTGGCGGAACAATATGAATCTAAAGTTTAATAAAACAAGATTGTATCAATTTCAATATAAAAATTTACATAGATTCTTCAATAGGGATGATTGGGGAATAAGTCATTCGGCACATTTGTTTGAACCATTCGGATATTCTATATTTCAAGCATTAGATTATGGTAAATTACCTATATTACAAAAAGATTGGCTGATAAACTATGAATATCCATTCAGAGCCTTTGACAAGAAGGAATTTGATGAGCAAATAAATAATATATCAGAGTTATCAGAGAAGGAAAGACAAGATTACTTAGATGAACTGAGAGATTATTGTAGAAAATATGATAATAAATCAGAGTGGATAGAGAGGTATTTAAAAATATATAATGAGTAATATATATTGATCCGGGGTACACATAAAGTGTTAACTTTATATATCAGCAAGAAATCTCAAAAACACAAGTTTCTTGCACCTTAATATTTATTATTGAAAACACACAACACGGCACGCGTATTAGACGATTATCGTCTTTTTCATGCGTATCTTTTTTTGGAGAACTTTTTTGGCAACAACAGCAGGACAGAAACTTAGTTTAGGAAAATTAGGAAGAGCCGTATCATCGTCTCGTTCTAATTATACTACAAAGTCATCATTAGGACAAAATGCTGGTACAACTTCAGGTAAAACTAAGATGAGTGAATTTTCTATCGATACCGTGGCAAGTACGATAGATGGTTATGCTTATGTCGATGAACAAACAACGGAAACATACCAATTAGGTTTTACTGGTAAGGGTAAATTATTTCAAAGTAAGATAGGTTCAGTTGCTGATAATTTTTCTTGGACAACTAATAATTCGGATGCATTTTCATTAGGTGGTGGGGCAACCACAACAGGTTCTTTTACAGCAGGAGCAATATCTGCTACTATACCTGGTGATGCAGGTGCACTAACTACCGCTACAGAAAGTAGTTTGGTTACTGATGGTGACTTTAACAATTGGGATTCAACACGAGCATTAACTAATTGGTATGAAAGTGGTGGAAGTGTAATTACTAAAAAGGATATATCTGGATTTGCAACAAAACCACCTTCAGGATCTAATGATTTCGTGGTTCAATTCGATACAAATAATTCTTATTTAACTCAATCATTTAGTGTAGAGGGTAACTCAACTTATCAAATTAGAACTTTGGCATCTTCTTCTTTTCCTGGTAGTAATGATATAAGCTTAGTAATAAGTTGTAGTACTCATACTATGTCGTATGATAATTTAACTGCAAGTGGAAGTTGGCATCAACTACGAGACGATTTTTACACAAGTGGTTCTGAAGGAACATCTTTTCCTCTCGAACTGAAATTTAGTGCATCAATAGATGGTCATACCTCGTTGTTAGATTCTGTATTTTTTGAAAGATGGGCTGGTGGTAATATGGCAGACCAAGCAGTACAAATAAGTGGTAAGTTTGTAGAAGATGGACAGAGTGATGGATTTAATGACCATTCAACACGATACAATACTGCAGTAACAAAAAATGTTGAAATACAAGACACTTATGGTGGACAATCAATTGCATGTTTTTTACCAGGAACTAAAATAAAAATGGCAAATAATGAAGAAAGAAATATAGAAGATGTTAGTGTGGGTGATGAAGTTTTATCTTTAATATTACCTGGACTTCCTGATGAAGATTTGGGTTATTCGGAATGGAAATCATTTACTATGAGACCTTTAGATGATTATGATTTAAAAAATTTAGAAGTATCTACTGCAACTATTGAAACATTATTTTATGATTTAGTACAAGGTTATTGGGAAGTAAGTCATATATCTGGTTCTATCCAAGTTACATCAGAACATGACTTTTGGAGTTACAGAATGTCAGAAGATGTAGGAGATGGTCAATCTACTCGTCCACAATGGGAGTGGAATAAACCAGGTGAATTAAAAGTTGGTTATAAGTTATTAGATTTTAATGGAAACACATTAGATATAACTAAGCTTAATTATGTATCAGACGAAGTAGAAGTTATAAACTTCGATGTAGAACCATTAGATATTTATTTTGCGGGTGGTGTGTTGGTACATAACAAAGGAGCAGATTCAGATCCTGGCTAATAATACAGTTAGTTTGAATAATTTTTTAATATTTATTTACGGATAGTTATAGGTTTTATATGTCTAAAATAACGCTTTTACAAAATTATGATTCACCTATTTTATTAGAAAATCATAGTGAAGGGTGGGTTTATAAAATTTCAGATGAGTATGTTGCTAAAGTGGAAGCACCAGGAGAATTCCCATCATATAACATTGATATGTTTTATGAAATTAAAATGGCAAGGTTATTATATTCATTTGGAATATCCGTACCTGAACCAATAATCTGTGATTATGTTAAGGTTGATAATGAGGTGAAAAGAGGATTTATAATGGAATTTATAAATGGTAAATCTATTCATCACGAAATGAATACAAATGATAGAAGTTTAGCGGAACATTTGTTAAAGATAGAATTAGAAAAGTGCTATAAAAGAGGATTTACTATTAAAGACGACTTTGTAGAATGGATTTTAACGAAGAATAAAACAATTAAATTGATAGATTTTACAACATGGAAATATAAAGGGTTATAGATGTCAATACTAAATCGTGGTTGGATTTACGATTCAATAACAAGAAATCAAGAAAGTGGTTCAGTTTCATATCGTTGGACTCATGGTGCAAACGACACATATATTGGTGCTGGTATAATGTATTTTTCCATACCTTACTTTTTAAAATCAAGAGTTAATGTTTGTCTTGGAAGTGGTGGTGGATATGTACCGAGATTGATGGTTGATTGTGTTCACGAACTAAATGAAACTCAGATGTATGGTGAGG
>Ga0315315_10000089_pt1 | contig 62779 bp, 61 predicted proteins | sample M140m3416metaG_FD_203699 | JGI IMG/M metagenome (GOLD analysis project Ga0315315, IMG submission 203699) | Ammonia-oxidizing marine archaeal communities from Monterey Bay, California, United States - M1 40m 3416 | ecosystem: Environmental > Aquatic > Marine > Intertidal zone | place: USA...
ACTAGGTCTCACTCTCGTAAGCCCCACGTTCATCTACGCAATTCTTTTACTAGCAGCACCCATCGCGCTTGTGGTGGCTTTGTCGTTCTGGACACAAGATTACCTCACACTAATTCGCACCCCGACACTCGAAAATTACCGTGAAGCATGGGGTGAGCTAATTTACCAAACACTAATGTTACGTTCTTTAAAACTCTCAATATTCGTAACTTTCTTCACAATCATGCTGGCTTTCCCGGTCGCCTATTACGTCAGCTTTTACGTGAATCCAAAACGCAAACCTTTCTGGATTTTCATGATCACCATTCCTTTTTGGACCAGCTATTTAATGCGGATTTTCCTCTGGAAAGTCATTCTGGGATATAACGGTGTGATTAATGGCTCACTGATGGGGCTTGGCATCATCGAAAGCCCAATCCGCGAAATTGCCTACTCACAAAACGCAGTCATCATCACCCTTGCCCACGCATGGGTCCCCTTCGCCATTCTCACAATTTTTGTTGCTCTCGAGAAGATAGATCGTTCTTTGCTAGAGGCCGCCGAAGATCTCGGAGATGGCCCCTTCCGTCGCTTCATCCGCATCACGCTCCCCTTAGCCATGCCTGGGGTCATTGCTGCCACCGTCATCGTGTTTATCCCTACTATCGGTGACTACGTAACGCCCAGACTAGTTGGTGGCCCCAACGGCCTTATGATATCAAACATGATCGAACTGCAATTCAAGAAAGCCAACAACGCTCCCCTCGGAGCAGCTCTCGCCCTTTCGGCCATGTTTCTTGTAACACTGATCTCACTCGTATTTGTTTGGCTAAATCGCAAATATCTGACGGGGCAAGGTCGATGAAATCATCTCTTTGGTTAAAAACCTACATCGTTGTTTTTATGGTTTTTCTGTACGCACCCGCAATCCTACTTCCCGTCTTTGCCTTCAACAATTCTTCCATTGTCTCCTTCCCACTCAAGGGCTTCACTACCGACTGGTTCATTGTCCTTGCCGAGACCGAGGCCCTCCACACCTCTGCCAAAAACAGCCTCATGATCGCAGTCGTCTCTGCCGTGCTCGCCACCTTTTTTGGCACACTCGCAGCTCGCGCCTCGGCTCGCTATAACTTCAAGGGTAGAAAGCCTATTATGGGCTTTATTATGGTTCCCATGGTCCTGCCTGAAATCATAATAGGTGTGTCACTACTAGTGGTGATCCTACAACTCGGTCTAGACCTATCACTTTGGACCATCGTACTTGGCCATACACTCATTTGCATCCCCTTTTGCGTAGCAATACTTAACTCAGCCTTCCTCGCTCTCGACAACTCTTTGGAAGAAGCTTCCTTCGACCTTGGTCAAACTAAACTTAACACCTTCTGGCTGGTTACGCTGCCACTTGTGATGCCAGGCATTGTTTCTTCGCTGCTAATCTCTTTCACCATCTCACTAGACGAGTTCATCATCGCATTTTTCCTTGCAGGCACTGAACCGACCCTGCCCGTGTACATCTGGGGTCAATTGCGTTTTCCACAAAAACTTCCGAGCCTGATGGCACTCGGGACCATCCTTTTAGTGCTCTCTATCGTCTTACTTATCATTGCGGATTACTTCCGCCGTCGCAGCGCACGGAAAACAGGCGCCAACACGTCCGGAGGCTTCATTTGACCGACCCCATCATCCATCTATCAGGCATCAACAAATTCTATGGTGATTTCCAAGCTCTCTATGACGTTACCGCCAATATTCAAACGGGCGAGTTTTTCTCACTCCTCGGCCCTTCGGGTTGCGGAAAAACAACTCTACTGCGCACCATCGCAGGGTTAGAAGAAATCAACACAGGCACCATAATTATAGCAGGACAGTCGATGGACGGCGTCCCAGCAAACAAGCGCCCTACCAACATGGTTTTCCAATCCTACGCCATCTTCCCACACATGACCGTTGCGGAAAATGTCGCTTACGGCCTTAAAGCGCGCAAAACCCCCAGATCCGAAATTGGTTATCTTGTTGCAGAAACCCTCAAAATGGTTGGGCTAGAAGGTTTCGGCGACCGCGCCTCTCACGCCCTTTCAGGCGGCCAACGCCAACGTGTTGCGCTGGCCCGCGCACTCGTTTTGAAACCTAAGGTCCTCCTGCTCGACGAACCCCTTTCTGCACTCGACAAAAAGATGCGTGAACAAATGCAATCTGAATTGCGGCACTTGCAAAGGGCCGTTGGCATCACTTTCATCCTAGTCACCCACGACCAAGAAGAGGCCCTTACAATGTCCGACCGCATCGCGGTCATGTTCGACGGCCGAATCGCACAATTGGACTCTCCACAAGAACTCTATCGCCGCCCTATTAACCGGCAGGTTGCCGACTTTATTGGAGTCATGAACTTTCTGGATATGAAAATAGAATCCAAATTAGAAGCGTGCTATAGCATAGAAATCGCAGGCCTCGGAAAAGCAATGGTTCCACTAGATCAAGCTCCCGCAGGAATCAGTTCCAACACCAAAGTAGGCATCCGCCCCGAAATGTTAACGCTGCTCTACGATGACCAAATCGCTATCGAAAATGAAGTCGCAGCATCAGTGATCGACGCCTATTACGTCGGTGATATGACTTATTACCAAGTGATGATTGATGGCATTAAAAAACCAGTAGAGATCTCCATGCGAAACACGGCAGGTAGGGCAGTTCTAGAGAGAGGTGCAGCGACGAGAGTAGGATGGGGTAATGAAAGCATTTTACTATTATGAAAAATTGAAAGACATTTCTAGGTCAATAGATTAACGTCTACCTTATTCAAATATTAAACGTAAAATCATAGCTGTAATTTCATCACAATTCAGAACGGTGGCACAGCCCGTTCAATGACCAATGTTCTTACAACGAGTCTTTCACGATAGATCATGTAAAGTCCGGCACTAACGATGATAAAAATGCCGATTAAGCTCAAATGGTTAGGAAAATCGCGAAAAACAAAATACCCAAACAAAGTTGCGACAGGCAGTTCAAAATACTGCAAGGGCGCTAATGTCACGGATGGTGCCATCGACAACGCATAAGTCATCAGCATATGGCTCACAGTAGCGAATAGACCAACACCCAACAGCCATACCCATGCTATACCATTGGGCAAAACTGGATCAAATAAATCAGAGCCAGTGCCTTGTGCCAAAAGCATGAACGGAACACATATCAGGCTCGCAATCAGGCCAGTATAAAATTGCAAAGTCACTGGATGAACTTTGCGCGATAAACCGCGTGTTATTAAAATGTAAAACGCAAACGCGACTGCCGTACCAAGCGGATAAAGCGCAACTACCCCAAATGCTGCAAAGCTAGGCTGAATCACGAACAAAACTCCAACAAAACCAATAATTGCCGCAACAACACGCCGTATGCCAACATCTTCAGTTAGGTAAAATTTGCCAACTAACAAAACAATGAACGGTGCAACAAAAACGATGGCCAGTGCATCAGCAAGGGGCATGACACGAATTGCAGCAATGAAACAAAAGGTTGCAATTAGCAATAGGACTGCGCGACACCACAAAGCGATCCAAATTTTTCGCGCTACGCGCAGCGATAAATCCATGATCCAAAGGAACGGTGCCATTAAAGTGCACTGTAGCACAAAACGTACTGTAGTTATCTGTCCAACAGGAATGCTGTCGGATGCAAGCTTGGCCGCAACGTCGAGCAATGGGGCTGTCAAACAGAATCCAATCATCAAAGCCACACCGGCAAGAATGTTATCCGTAGATGCTTTACACTTTGTGTGTTGTGCCATACCCGAAAATACTTAAATCCCTAAGGCCCCGTCTATCCTCAAAGCGACGCGTACAGTTCGGTAAAAGAAATCTACCGAAAGCTAGTAAGCAAAGAATAGATTAGTGATCCATTCCAAGATAGACAATGATGCCAAAACCACGCTAATTTGACTACCTTTTTATTCAATTCCAAAAAATTCTTAAAAGGTCATTTTCTTATTTTCCAAACTCTAAAAACTAACCTTTAGAACGCAAAAAGGGCGTCCAAAGACGCCCTCTTCAGTCAAATTTAAGCGGCGTTTAGAAGCCTGCCTTGATCTTCTCAAACTCAGCAATCATCTTCTCACGGAGTTGTTGATCCATTGGCTTTTGCGCCAGAACAGGTACGTCAACTGCGCCTAGACCAGCCCCGTCAAGCGCCTCTTTTCCCAGAACGTCCATTTGTGCTTGGTTGCCATGACCATAGCCCCATTCGTTCACAATATACGCGGACGAAGATGGGTCCATCCAGGCATTGAAAAAATCATAAACCTTATCAACGCTGCCAGGTCCATTTTTCAGATCCACATATCCGCAAAACCATGTGGAAGAGCCTTCTTTTGTTGAACGATTGGCCGCCACAGGAACCTCTTCAGCGGCAAGTGTCACAGGCGTTTCATTCCAAGCCCAAGCCACGATCACTTCGCCAGATGTCATCAATTGACCCAGCTCCGCACCATCCGCCCAGTAAGCGCGTACATTTTGATGTGTTTCGCGCAACCAAACATTTGCCTTGGCAAAATCTTCCTCTGTCGCAACGGACCAATCAGATAAGCCTGTCGCCAGATACGCTAATGCGTAAACGTCATCCACATTGTCTGGCAACGAGACACGGCCTGCGTACTTGGGATCCTTGAACACTTCTAGTGTATTCATTGCTGCTTCATCAACCATGTCTGTACGATAGGTTAATGCAGTGGAGCCCCAATCAGCAGGGAGCATGTAATACTCACCATCAATCTTGAATGCTTCCTTCATCGTTTTATTAACTTCGTTCCAACGCGTGATACGGCTGGGGTCGAGCGGCTCAAGCAAGCCTGCTTCATGCCACTTTGACACGGATTGGCTGCACGGATGAGAAATGTCGGCCTTAAAGCCAGAACGCAGTTTTTGGAATGCTTCTTCTTCCTCACCGAAGAAGGCAAATGTTGGTGCTACGCCATGCTGTTCTATGTATTTCTGGAAGAAGCCCTCGTCTTCATAGCCAGACCAGTCGAAAACAATCAGCTCTTCATCTGCGGCAAACACCGATGTGGCGACGATAACGCCAGATAAAACTGTCGAAGTTAATAGTTTACTAATTTTCATGATACCTCCCTAATATTGCGTATTTATTAATCCGCCACGCACACGCGAATGACCTGCAAACGAGGCTAGTCCAAGAATTTACGCACGTCTAGGGATTCGATGACACCCGCGCTGCCATATTGGCACGCGCAAACGCTAAGATAAAAATCACAGTCAAAATTAGGATCACAGTCGGAGCAGGGGCGCTGTCAATGTAGAAACTGATGTAGACGCCAAGAAACCCGGAAACAATCGTAACCATAACGGCGACCAACAACATTCGTTCAAACCGTTTCGTCAGAAGATAGGCAATCGCGCCAGGTGCAATCAACAGGCCAATGGATAAAATAATTCCCACCGCCGACAAGGTCGCCACAATGGTTAGCGAAATCAGCGCCAACATCCCGTAATGTAGCCAGCCAATTCGCAGCCCAACTGCCTGTGCCTGAACAGGATCGAACGAGTGTAACATGAAATCCGCACGCTTTGCGAACATTACAAAGCCCACAAAAATCGAGATTACTCCCGAAATCCAAAGTTGTTCAACTCCAACGCCCAACATATTGCCAAACAGAATATGGTCCAAATGCACATCGGTTGTAATCTTCGTGTGTAACACGATCCCAAGACCAAACATGCCTGAAAATACAATTCCCAAGATGGTATCCTGCTTCACACGACTATTTTCCGAAAGAAACCCCGTGGTTACCGCACAGATCATCCCTGCGCAAAACGCACCAACAATCAAAGGGATATTTATAATATAAGACAGCACAACGCCCGGTAATACCGCATGGCTGATTGCATCACCCATCAAGGACCAGCCTTTCAGGACCAGATAACAGGACAGCAAACTTGTGGGCACAGACAAAATCAACATTATTAAAAACGCATTATTCATAAAAGCGAACTGAAAGGGCTGCAACAGAGCTTCTGTCACGACTTCAACGCTTCGACTGCACGACGCTTTGCAGCCCTATATCCGTGCTTGGGCGCCATGAAGAACACTATTAAAAAAATCACCGTTTGTAAGCTTACGATCAAACCGCCAGTTGCCCCGTCTAAGAAAAACGACAGGTACGCTCCGGCAAAACTGGTGACTGAGCCAATTGTCACGCTGATCACCAACAACTTGGGAAACCGATCTGTCAGCAAATAAGCCGTCGCCCCGGGCGTAATTACCATCGCAATCACTAAGAATGCCCCAACTGTCTGCAGCGCAGCCACACAAGATGCGGACAACAAAGTGAAAAAGACCACTCTTAAAAAATCGGGTTTTAATCCAACAGACCTAGCATGGTTTTCATCAAAAAAAGTGACCATTAAATCTTTCCACTTCAGAAACAGAATGGCCAAAGTCACAAACCCAATGATCGCCAATTGCCCCTTATCTTCTGGAGTAATTGCTAAAATATTGCCAAGCGTAATGGTTTGGATGTTAACTGATGAAGGCGATAGCGACATCATAAAAAGGCCCAACCCAAAGAAAGAGGTAAAGATCAAGCCAATGATAGTGTCTTCTTTTAGACCAGATCTTTGGTTCAAAAATAACATAGCCCCAGCCGCCAATCCACCTGCCACAAACGCGCCAAACGCAAATGGCAGGCCGAGCATGTAAGCTCCCGCCACACCCGGAACAATCGAATGACTCAGCGCGTCACCAATGAGCGACCAGCCCTTTAGCATCAGATATGCAGACAAAAATGCACAGATTCCACCCACGAGCGCAGACACCCACATGGCATCGAACATATAGCCATAAGTAAAGGGTTGCAGTAGCGTTCCTATCAAGGTTCCGAAACCTCTCTGGGCTTTTCGTCCTCGTGGCCATAAACTACAAATGGGCGTTCATCATCCGTGATCACACGGATTTGTCGGCCGTCATCGTCGTCGTGTAGATCAGAGCCACCCAAAACAAAGTGGCGCAGAACGCCACCAAATGCTATTTCCAAATTCTTGTGCGTAAAAGTCTGTTCCGTAGGGCCATAGGCTAGAACCGTCTCCTTGACCAAAACTGTGCGATCGCAAAACTCTGATACGGAGCCGAGATTGTGGGTAGATACCAAAATTACCCGTCCTTCGTCGCGCATTTCACGCAGCAGGGTAATAATTGCGTCTTCCGTTTGCACATCCACACCAGTGAATGGCTCATCGAGCAAGATCACCTGTCCTTCTTGCGCCAAGGCCCTAGCCAAAAAAATACGCTTGCGTTGCCCACCTGACAACTCACCAATTTGGCGGTCGCGAAAATCCAGCATATTTACACGAGCCAAAGCCCTTACAACTGCATCACGATCCGCTTGGCTGGGCCGACGCAAAAAACCCATATGACCATAACGTCCCATCATGACGACGTCGTCGACCAGCACTGGAAATGTCCAATCGACCTCCTCCGCTTGCGGCACATAAGCCACAATATTCTTTTTTAATGCTGTCTTTGCAGGCATCCCCAATACTAAGATCTCACCTTTTGCTATCGGCACAAAACCCATGATCGCCTTGAATAAGGTTGATTTTCCCGCACCGTTCACACCGACAAGAGCTGTAATCGTTCCTTTGGGAATCTCAAAACTTGCATCACGTAACGCGGCATGACCGTTTCGATAAATAACGGTTACATCTTTGGTAATTATACCAGATTCCGCACTCACTTGATCAAACCTACTGCAATGGTTTCAGATGTAACTCTAAGCAGATCAATATAGGTGGGTACGGGGCCATCCGCTTCAGTCAAGCTGTCCACATACAATACACCACCATAGGAAACACCTGTTTCTCTAGCGACCTGTTGTGCCGGCGATTGAGAAACAGTGCTTTCGCAGAAAACAGCTGAAATGTCATTTTCACGGACCGCGTCGATCACCTTGCGGACCTGTTGCGGCGTGCCCTGTTGATCCGCATTCATTGGCCACAGATAAAGTTCCTTCATTTCAAAATCACGGATGAGATAGCTGAAGGCCCCTTCACAGGTGACCAGCCAACGCTTGTTCTCAGGTACGGCTAAAACTGTTTCCTTCAACGGCGCAATCACGTCCACGATCTTCCGTTTATAAGCCTTTGCATTCGCTTTGTAGGCATCTGCATTATCAGGATCATGAGTTACGAATGCATTACGAATGTTGTCTACATAAACCAGTGCATTGGTCAAACCCATCCACGCATGAGGATTCGGCTTACCAAGGTACTCTCCCTCCGCAATGCTCATCGGCTCAATTCCATCAGTCAGCGTTGCACTGGGGATATCTTTCAGGTTACGGAAAAACTGCTCAAACCAAAGTTCCAAGTTCAGCCCATTCCAAAGAATTAAATCCGCGTTCTGCGCCCTAATAATATCGCGTGGCGTCGGTTGATAACCGTGAATTTCTGCGCCCGCTTTAGTGATGCTTTCTACAATGGCCAACTCACCCGCCACATTACGAGCCATGTCAGCGATCACTGTAAACGTCGTCACGGCTTTGAATTTCTCAGCCTTTGCAGAGTTCGCGACAAAAACAAAAGCAGAGGCAGAGGCAAGGACAACAAACAAAGGGAATTTAAACATTATGAGCATAGCTTACCTAAATCAGAATTTCTAGTTGCATATGAGAATTATTCGCAACTGTAAAGCTTATAGAGAATGACCCACAGTTACGTAGAGTCTACAAACTCAGAAATAAACAGGAAGTTAGGGTGATCGTTCCAATAAGCCATATTTGCGCAACTTCACATAGAGCGATTGGCGCGATAGTCCGAGCATTTCTGCTGCTGCAACACGATTATTCGATGTCATCTCTACCGCAGTTTCGATACACATTTTTTCAACAACATCGGTAGTACGTGAGACAATACTTTTCAACGACTGGCTACCAATCAACTCGATCACAGAACGCATATCGACTTCCTGACGCACATTTGGGGCAGTTTTGGAAGTTTCCATACGATTAGTGTCGCGTATTAACAGCGCAAACACCATTTCATCCCCTGCGCCCAGCGCACTTGATGAAATTTCGACACTACGTTCAGTTCCGTGCTCACCTTTGATTCTAGTCGAGTACATCCGAATGGAGCCAGTCCTCGCAGTGTTTTCGAGGATCACCTTCAGGTCAACCGCACCACGGCCTAGAAATTCAGATACGCTGCGCCCCTTTAAGGACTGCGCTTGTGCAACAGAGGCCATCTTCAAAAATGAATCATTCGCACTTAAAAAATCGCCATCTTGGGACGCAAAAATAATAGCATCCACACCGCTTTCGTAGAAATGATTAAGGTTTTGTTGCAATGCATCGGCATTGCCACCTGCCACACCTAGCGGGATAATGCGACATAGAATACCGTTTTCGTCATCAGAGCGGAACAGCGTTGGGCTGACAGAATAGCGTTTGTTGCTGTGCTTAATGGTCAAAGTAACAGAGGTTTCAGTGCTCTCTGACGCGACGCCCAAAATACGATCAAACGCATCAGTTTCTTCAACGCCACGACCAATTGACTGACCAATCAGAGCATCCCGTTGACGCCCAAACACCTTTTCAGCTGCATTATTGCAATCTTTCATTGTACCCGTTGTAGCAGACAAGAAAACCATTGCGTCAGGCACAGATTGCATCAAGACGCGAAACTTTGTTTCGTGCCCACGTTGCGCTTCATAGTCTCGCTCCAAGGCAACCTGCGCTGCCACAAGCTGCTGCTGCATATCAACGATCGGGCGAAGATCACTTCCCAACATTAGGATGTTATTATCATTACCCAGCCTGTGAAAGCTGTAACGCACCGGGATATCAACGTTTGATCCATCCACATTGTGGTTCAGCTCAACTGGCGCAGCGTTCGGATTATTATCTTCAAACTGCCTTAAACGTGCCTCAAGTTTTGGAACACTCTCCACTGTTAGTTTAGATTGCAGAAAGGCTTTGGGCCAATCAGCAAGGCTTGGTTCAAATTTTGGGCTAGTTAATACACCCAAAATTTGCCCTTCAGGCGCCACAACCAATCCCAGATCAGCAACAGACGACAGAATCTCCGCCATCGCGTCAGGCTCAATCATGGGGATCAAGCCACTACGCCACGACATGTTGCCAAACGAGTTCATAGTCGATTTAACTTGGATTCATGGAGTATCAATGCTCAACGCCTCCAATCAGAAATTTTGAGAGGCTGAACCTTTTCGTCAAGCCCACAAAGCGAGATGGCCTTCAAAAGATCATTTGTTGCGAAATCCGCGCCAGTTTGCGGCGTTACTGTTTCATTTTGCGCCAGAATGCTACCACCAATCAAGACTGGAATGTTTCCGTAGGAAGCCTTTGCCCTCTTGACAAACAGGCTCAACTTATCAAATCCAAAACGCGCAGATGCAGAAATCATCACAGCATCATATTTCGTGGGTGATGCGTTGCTTTCTTCCGTAAAAACATCTGCCTGCAGGTCAATGTCAGACATGATCCCATAACGCTGTAATTGGCTGGCCAAAACCGTTGCCCCCAAAGTATGCTGCTCTTCAGCGGGCACAAGGATACGGAAACGGGGCATCTGCACGCCTATGATTTCCACATTATTTAGATCTAGTAAGGCTTTGGCCACATTGCGCAAGACACCCTGAAGGCGCGCGCATCCGATTGTGACAGTGGCAAAGCTCATGGCGTCATCAACCCAAGCCTGCCCTAAATCACGAGCCACTTGAGGAATATACAGATCGACAATCTCTTCAAGATCAATCCCAGTGCGTACCATCCGATCTACCACGTTCTGCGCCGTGTCTGGCGTGCGCTGCGTAACCACATTTTGCAAAGTTGCGAGTGGTAGAGGTAATGGATTTACTTTAAAACCACTCTTGCTTTTGGCCAACCGCACCTCGTCCGCAAGAATGGACAAAGCATGACTGGCGAAACCGCTAACTTCAGCCGTGAGCATATCATTTAAATTATTTTGAACACTTGGCATAAATCAGCGCCCTCGAAACGCGGTAAGCGCACCCAAAAAATAGGCGCTAAGGTGATAAAGACGATATCATGGTTTATTACTTACTATTATATGTCAAATAATATTGACAATTCCAAGGCTTCATTGTCTTTTTATCTATAAATAGGGTGTTTTGAGTGTCTACTTTGCATTACGTATTCAAATTTAATGTAAATCAAAGTTGACACATAACTCATATCCTGCCAAAATTTTTACCAAACGCAGCCTTGGGAGAAGAATTTTGGGAGCGTCACCACGACATTATGACGAACCAGATCGTCTATACACACCCGAACAACGTAAACGCCGAGACGCCACCGTTTGGACACTAGTTCAGGGTGTGCTTGCACCATTACAATTTGTGGTATTTTTGGTCTCCCTGGCACTAGTTTTTCGCTACCTTTTTTTGGGTGAAGGGTATGACGCAGCAACCATTTCAATCCTGTTTAAAACGGGTATTCTTTACCTTATAATGGTCACGGGCGCGATCTGGGAAAAAGTGGTCTTTGGCCAATGGTTATTTGCCCCAGTATTTTTTTGGGAAGACGTGTTCAGCTTTGGCGTAATCGCCCTTCACACCCTATATTTATATGGGCTTTTTTGGGGTGGGTATTTGGACCAGTCTTTAATCATCATCGCACTTGGGGCCTATGCGGCGTATATCGTGAACGCCGGTCAATTTTTGTGGAAACTACGTGTTGCGCGCCTTCAATCGGAGGCCGCGGCATGAGCCCCCAGGATATGCCTTCACCAGCTATTGGTTGCCGTGACGCGCCGATTCTTAAACAGCGGGGCCAACGTGAGGTTTTTTGCGGTCTTACTGGGATCATCTGGCTGCACCGAAAAATCCAAGATGCTTTCTTTCTGGTTGTTGGATCGCGTACCTGCGCGCATCTTTTACAGTCCGCCGCAGGAGTCATGATCTTCGCTGAACCACGATTCGGGACGGCGATTCTCGAAGAATCTGACCTTGCGGGTTTAAATGACGCTCACGCAGAACTTGATCGTGTAGTCGAAGACCTACTTGCCCGTCGCCCAGACATCCGCCAGCTGTTCCTCGTTGGGTCCTGCCCATCCGAGGTTATCAAGCTGGATCTGAGCCGTGCCGCGGAACGGATGACCCAAAGCTACGCGCCCAAAGTACGAGTGTTGGAATATTCAGGGTCTGGAATTGAAACTACGTTCACTGAAGGTGAGGATGCTTGTCTGGCCTCAATGGTCCCCGTCCTACCAAAAACTGAAACCCGCGAATTAATGGTTGTCGGTGCGCTGCCAGATGTGGTTGAGGATCAAATGCTCAGCCTTCTATCCGATCTGGGAGTTGGTCCCGTGACAGTACTGCCTGCACGAAACATCGACGGAAATACGACGGTTGGAGAAAATACCGTCTTTGCGCTGACCCAACCCTTCCTTGGCGAAACTTTCGCAGCGCTCGAAAGACGCGGCGCGCGACATTTGCCCGCCCCTTTCCCGTTCGGAGACGAGGGCACAACCGCATGGCTACGCGCCATCGCTACAGAATTTAACGTCAGCGACGAAGTTTTTGACCACGTCACCGAGGCGCCCCGCCGCCGTGCGCGTCAAGCAATTGAACAAGCATCTAAACCTTTGCAAGGACGTTCCGTCTTCTTCTTCCCAGACAGTCAGTTGGAAATTCCACTGGCACGCTTCCTAACTCGGGAATGCGGAATGTCAGCGATTGAAATTGGTAGTCCCTACATCCACGATACAATTCACGGCCCCGATTTAGACCTTATTCCAGCAGGCCCAGAGATATCTGAAGGACAAGATGTAGACATGCAACTTGATCGTTGCCGCGCTGCCGAACCTGATCTAACAGTCTGTGGTCTTGGTCTCGCAAATCCATTAGAGGCAGAAGGCCGACCAACCAAATGGGCCATCGAACTTGTCTTCACGCCAGTGCATTTCTACGAACAAGCAGGTGATCTTGCGTCCCTATTTGCCCGCCCATTACGCCGCAAGTCAATCCTGACAGCACATCCCAATGTAGGAGTGGCTGCAGAATGAAATTAACTGTTTGGACATATGAAGGACCACCACACGTAGGCGCAATGCGAGTTGCAACCGGGATGAAGGGTTTGCACTACGTTCTGCATGCACCACAAGGAGACACCTACGCAGATTTGTTGTTCACTATGATCGAACGCCGGAATCATCGTCCACCTGTGACGTATACCACATTTCAAGCACGGGATTTGGGTGCAGATACAGCTGGTCTATTTAAAGATGCGTGCCAAGACGCATACGATCGCTTCAAACCAGACGCAATTATTGTTGGTGCGTCTTGCACCGCTGAGTTGATCCAGGATGATCCCGGCGGACTAGCCGAAACCATGGGCATTCCCGTACCTGTAATCCCTCTGGAACTGCCGAGCTATCAGCGTAAAGAAAACTTCGGCGCGGATGAAACGTTCTTCCAAATCGTTCGCCATTTGGCCAAACCAATGGAGCGGACGGAGCGAATGAGTTGTAATATCATCGGCCCAACCGCCCTCGGATTTCGTCACCGCGACGATGTGCAAGAAATCTCCAATCTACTTTTTGAACTGGGGATAGAGGTCAACGTAATCGCCCCAATGAACTCCACATCTGCGGATGTTGCTAAGATGGGTCAGGCCCATTTCAACGTACTTTTATACCCGGAAACGGGTGAACAGGCCGCACGGTATTGCGAACGCACATTTGATCAGCCATTCACTAAGGTCGTACCGATAGGCGCTGGTGCCACACACGATTTCATTGCCGAAGTGCGGGCGCTATCGGGCTCTGACATCCCAATCGATACGGATAATTTACGCCAAACATGGTGGTCCCGTTCCGTCGATAGCACCTATCTGACAGGTAAACGCGTGTTCATCTTTGGTGATGGCACACACGTTAAAGCCGCTGCACGAATTGCTCGCGATGAGATGGGTTTTGAGGTGGCTGGAATAGGCTGCTACAACCGAGAATACGCGCGAGATGTGCGAGCCGCAGCAGCGGAGTACGGCCTAAAAGCTCTTATCACCGACGACTACCTAGAGGTCGAGCAGAAGATAGAAGAACTGCAGCCAGAGATGATCCTTGGCACACAGATGGAACGCCATATTGGAAAGCGTCTGGGCATACCCTGTGCCGTCATTTCCGCACCTGTGCACGTTCAAGATTTCCCTGCACGGTATTCCCCACAGATGGGATTTGAAGGCGCAAATGTTATTTTTGATACTTGGATCCACCCACTAGTCATGGGTTTAGAAGAACACTTGTTGCACATGTTCCGTGATGATTTTGAATTCCATGATGATGCGGGCGCCAGCCATCACGGTGGCCATTCTCCCAAACCAATTGGGCAAGTTGCAGCCCAAGTGGTGGAAACGCCAAAACCGGCCAACACCAATGCCCCAGTATGGTTATTAGACGCGGAAAAAGAACTCAAGAAAATTCCATTTTTTGTGCGTGGCAAAGCGCGTCGCAACACCGAACATTTCGCCACCGAGCAGGGGCTTGGGGAAATCTCTGTAAACACACTTTACGAGGCAAAAGCACACTATGCGCGATGACCTAGGGCATACAATTTACAACGTTGTGCTGTTGACACTGGATCGGCACGTCGCTGGTCCTGTCGCCCGTGTGACCCCATCGTTGGAACGTAACTTTCCAGGCCTGTCTATAATAGTGCATGCAGCTGCAGAGTGGGAAAAAGATCCTTCATCGCTTGCCGCAGCTAAGGCAGATATCGCTACGGCAGATATCATCGTGTCATCGGTTATCTTCCTTGAAGATCATATTCTGGCTATCCTTCCCGACCTCAAAGCGCGTCGCGATGCATGTGATGCGATGGTCGGAATCATTGCTGACCAGGAAATTGTGCAACTGACTAAGATGGGTGATCTAGACATGTCACGCCCTGCAACGGGCGCGATGGCATTATTGAAGAAGCTAAAACCAGCAAAGAAAAGCGGGAGTGCGGGTGCAGGCCAGATGAAAATGCTGCGCCGCCTGCCCAAGATCTTACGTCTCATTCCTGGCAAATCCCAAGATCTGCGAGCATGGTTTTTATCGATGCAATATTGGCTTGGCGGGTCAGATGAAAATATTGAAGGCCTCGTTAGGTTCTTAATTTCTCGTTATTCCAGCGTCCCAGCATGGCGCGGTGTTCAAATTGATTTGCCAATAGAATACCCTGAAGTGGGCCTTTATCACCCTGATCTACCTGGCATGCATGTAACAACGCATGCTGATGATCTGCCCCACAGTAAAGCTACCGTGACCGTCGGCTTGCTAATGCTACGCTCTTACATCTTGTCGGGCGACACCGCCCATTACGATCACGTCATTCGCACATTCGAAGCACAGGGCGTACGCGTTATTCCTGCATTTGCGGGCGGTCTTGATGGCCGTGCGGCAATTGCAAATTATCACAATGACAAGATTGATGCATTTGTGTCACTTACTGGATTCAGCCTTGTGGGTGGCCCAGCCTACAACGATAATGAAGCCGCTGTTAAGGTACTATCTGAACTCAATGTGCCCTATGTTGCTGCCCAGCCATTGGAATTTCAAACGTTGGAACAATGGGAGACAGGTTCCCAAGGGCTTAGCCCCATCGAAGCCACAATGTTGATTGCGTTACCGGAAATTGATGGTGCGACAAATCCGACAGTATTTGCGGGACGGCACGACGGAACCCAAACAAACGATATAAAGGCGATGGCCCCCGCTGTTGAGCGCATTGATGCGCTGGTGGAAAAAACAAGACGCTTGGCCCTATTGCGGCGCAAAGCGAATGCAGACAAAAACGTGGCAGTAGTACTGTTCGGCTTTCCCCCAAATGCAGGAGCAATTGGCACAGCAGCTTATCTGTCGGTGTTTGAATCACTGCACAACACACTGCATCAAATGGCAAAGGATGGCTATGATATTACACCGCCCGCGACTGTGGACGATCTGCGCGAAGCTATTCTCAATGGCAACGCCAAGACCTATGGTCAAGAAGCTAATGTTTGGGCCAAGGTTACCGCTGATCAAATTATTTCCCAAACCCCTTGGCTCGATGAGATTGAGGCTACTTGGGGGCCAGCTCCTGGGCGCGTTCAAGCCAATGGTCGTGATGTGTTTGTTCTTGGCGCCCAGTTCGGCAAGGTTTTTGTTGGCGTACAGCCTGCCTTCGGCTACGAAGGTGATCCAATGCGGTTGTTGTTCGAAAAGAGCTTTGCCCCAACTCATGCATTTTCTACCTTCTATCAGTATTTAAAACACGATTTAAAAGCGGACGTTCTGCTCCATTTCGGGATGCACGGTGCATTAGAATTTATGCCAGGAAAACAAAATGGCCTTTGCGGTGCGGACTGGCCGGATCGCCTAATGGGCAACATACCGAACATCTATCTGTACGCAGCAAATAATCCATCTGAGGCAACTCTGGCGAAACGTCGCGCAAATGCGATCACCATCACGCACCTCACACCACCACTCCAAAACGCGGGACTATATCGTGGGTTGGCAGATCTGAAAGACAGTCTCTCGAAATGGCGCTCCCTGCCTGATGGAAATGAACGCGATGGACTACAAGAACTGATCCATGCGCAAGCGACGGCCGTGGATCTAGATAGCGAATATTTGGACCAGATGTGGTTGAAGCTTGTCGAAACCGAAGAAGCCTTAATCCCAGACGGGCTGCATATTGTCGGCGGCGCAAAAACCAGTGATGATGTGAGCGCGATGCTCGAGGTAATGGAATTTGAAACGCTAGAAGCTCGCGAAATTACACGCCAGCATTTGGCGCAGGACAGCGAATTACCTGCATTGATGAGGGCAATGAACGGTGAGTTTATCAAGCCTGTGCCTGGCGGCGACATAATCCGTGCACCGGAAATCCTGCCAACAGGGCGCAATATTCACGCCTTTGACCCATTCCGCATGCCCACAGCTTTCGCAATGGAAGACGGCGCGAAACAAGCGCTAGCTCTATTGGAAACACATGCTAAAATTCCTAAAACTGTAGCGTTAGTGCTCTGGGGCTCTGATAATATCAAATCCAACGGCGTGCCAATTTCTCAGGCATTGAGTTTGATGGGATGCGAACCACGTTTCGACTCCCACGGCCGTCTATGCGGAGCGAACCTTGTTTCACTCGCTTCGCTTGGTCGCCCACGTGTGGACGTGATTATGACACTTAGTGGTATTTTCCGCGATCTGCTGCCATTGCAAACAAAACTGCTGGCCGATGCCGCACTAAAATGCGCAGAAGCTAACGAGCCGCTTGAAATGAACCCAATCCGTGCCCACGCGCTGGCGTTTATGGAGCGCACAGGTTCTGATATGCGGACTGCCGCCTTGCGCGTGTTTTCAAACGCAGAAGGCGCGTATGGATCGAACGTCAACCAACTCGTTGACAGCTCTGCCTTTGATGGATCCGATGATCTTGCGGATGCATATCAGGCGCGTAAAAGCTTTGCTTACGGCACGGATGGAGAAGCGAGCAATCAAGCAGATCTGTTGCAAGATACCCTGAAAAACGTAGATCTCGCCTATCAGAATTTGGAGTCGCTAGAACTTGGCGTGACATCTGTAGACCACTATTTTGATACGCTCGGTGGCATTGCATCAGCAGTTAGTCGCGCGAAGGGTACCGATGATACACCGATCTATATCGGTGATCAGACGAGAGGCAGTGCAAAAGTGCGTACTTTGCAGGATCAAGTATCACTAGAAACACGATCACGCAGTTTAAATCCAAAATTCTACGAACCGCTGTTGAAACACGGCCACGAAGGTGTGCGCCAAATCGAAGCCCACATCACCAACACTGTTGGCTGGTCCGCTACCACAGGCAAAGTGGATGGCTGGGTCTATCAGCGCCTATCAGAGACATTCGTTCTGGATGAAGAAATGCGGAAACGCCTTTCTGATTTGAATCCACAAGCCTCTATGCGAATGGCAAATCGCCTACTAGAAGCCTCAGATCGCGATTACTGGACGCCTGACGAGGACACGCTTGCCGCACTTCAAAATGCAGCTGATGCGATCGAAGATCAACTTGAAGGCATTGCAGCCCAATGACCTATGAAAGGGAAATATTATGAGCCCACTTGACAAAAGTATTCCACATCTTGGTGCCGACGGAGAAGGATCTGTTCAAGTCCACGACACTTCTAAAATTGAAGGCGCGAAAGTATTTTCTGTTTACGGTAAGGGCGGGATTGGGAAATCCACAACGTCTTCCAACCTGTCAGCGGCTTTCGCCAAGATGGGTAAACGAGTTTTGCAAATTGGGTGTGATCCTAAGCATGACAGCACATTCACTCTGACGGGTCAATTGCAGCCAACTGTCATCGACATTCTGAAAAGTGTGGACTTCCATTCCGAAGAACTGCGCCCAGAAGATTTCGTGACAGAAGGCTACGGTGGCGTCAAATGCGTTGAGGCTGGCGGACCCCCTGCTGGTACGGGCTGTGGCGGCTATGTTGTTGGGCAAACCGTAAAGCTATTAAAACAGCATCACATGCTGGAAGACACCGATGTCGTGATCTTTGATGTACTCGGCGATGTAGTTTGCGGTGGCTTTGCCGCCCCGTTGCAACACGCGGATCGGGCACTCATCGTCACTGCTAACGACTTTGACAGCATCTACGCGATGAACCGCATTATCGCCGCCGTTCAGGCTAAATCTGCAAACTACAAAGTGCGCTTGGCAGGCTGTGTTGCCAACCGTTCGCGTGAAACGGATGAAGTGGATCGTTATTGCAAAACTGTTGGTTTCAACCGCATCGCGCACATGCCTGATCTTGACGCAATTCGTCGGTCGCGGCTTAAGAAAAAAACGCTGTTCGAAATGGATAGTGATGATGACATCGTAATGGTTCAGAAGGAATACATCCGTCTCGCTGAGACCCTGTGGAACGGAACTGAGCCTCTGGCTCCAGCACCACTGCCAGATCGAGAAATCTTTGAATTGCTAGGTTTTGATTAATGACATACGAGGCCACACGCGCTCGGGTTGAAACCTATTTCGACCGCACAGCGACCAAGGCGTGGGAGCGTCTGACATCAGACGTGCCAGTGTCTGGTATTCGTGCCACGGTGCGCGCGGGCCGCGATGAAATGCGTAAACTTCTGTCATTGCAACTGCCCCAAGACCTCCGCGGCGCGCGGGTACTAGATGCGGGCTGTGGGACAGGTGCACTAGCGTGCGAATTAGCCGGCAGGGGCGCAAATGTTCTTGGCGTTGATATCTCCCCGCAACTGGTAGATATCGCGCAAAAGCGTATGCCCCCGCGCACCAAAGGCCGTTTGGCATTTCAAGCTGGTGATATGCTGGAACCAAGGCTAGGCGGGTTTGATTACATCGTTGCTATGGACAGCTTGATTTACTATTCCGCCGATGACATTGGCAAAATCCTAGATAATATCGGACCACGTTTGAACGAAAGCATGGTATTTACTGTTGCCCCACGCACAACACTGTTGATGGCAATGTGGCGCGTTGGGAAGTTGTTTCCACGTTCGGATCGATCACCCACAATGGTACCGCATACATCTGCTCAAATTGCTTCACAAACAAAAGGTCGCATTCGTGAATTGAAGCGGGTCACATCTGGCTTTTACATTAGTCAAGCATTGGAGTTCCGTGCATGATCCCAAGCGCTGTCATAAAGAATCTGACCATGCGTGCGCTACCGTTTTCGAATGCGGTCAGCGAAGAGCTGCCTTTGCGCCAGTTGCTGCGCCTTTCGTTGTTCCAGATTTCTGTCGGCATGGCAGCAGTGATGCTGCTCGGCACGCTAAACCGCGTAATGATCGTGGAACTGGGCGTCGCAGCGACGATTGTGGCGATCATGATTGCCATTCCTGTGCTTGTTGCTCCTTTCCGTGCATTGTTGGGCTTCCGGTCAGACAATTATCGTTCTGCCATTGGGTGGAAACGCATTCCGTACCTATGGTTTGGTTCTCTATGGCAGTTTGGTGGCCTTGCGATCATGCCTTTGGGATTGCTGGTTCTGTCTGGCGATCAAGCCGTTGGTCCTGAATGGGCAGGCAAGGTTGGAGCAGCTCTGGCATTCCTGTTAACAGGTCTTGGTATGCATATGACACAAACTGCAGGCCTCGCACTGGCAGCAGATCGTGCAACAGAGGAAACGCGGCCACAGGTGGTGGCACTGCTTTATGTAATGTTCTTAGTTGGTATGGCTATTTCAGCACTGATAGTGGGCGCATTATTGCAAAACTTTAGCGCACTTCGTTTAGTGCAAGTGGTCCAAGGCACAGCCGTTCTGACTATCGTTCTGAACGTAATTGCACTGTGGAAACAAGAGCGCGTGAACCCAATGACAAAAATAGAACGCGCGGCTCCACGCCCAATTTTTCGTGATGCTTGGAACGATCTGGTGTCTGGTGGCGACGCGGGTCGTTTGTTGATTGTGGTCTTCCTTGGAACAATTGCGTTTAATATGCAAGATGTTCTACTAGAGCCTTACGGTGGTGAAATTCTTGGCCTATCCGTTTCATCAACCACGCTGCTAACAGCGGTTTGGGCAATTGGTGCGCTGTTTGGGTTTGGTATCGCTGCAAAGTGGTTAAAAGACGCAGTTGATTCGTACCGTATGGCGGCACGTGGAATTTTGATCGGCCTCGTGGCGTTCTGCGCCGTAATCTTTGCAGCACCTTTGAACAGTACAATGATCTTTTTCTTAGGCACATTTGGTATTGGCATTGGTGGTGGCTTGTTTGCAATTTCCACACTGACATCCGCCATGACACTAGAAAACACAGGCTCAGCTGGCAAAGGCCTTGCCCTTGGTGCATGGGGCGCGGCACAAGCCACCGCCGCAGGCGTTTCAATATTCGCAGGCGGAGCCATCTGTGATGCAGTAAGCATTGCGGCCACCAGCGGCGTACTTGGCCCAGGTTTAAACAACGTGGCGACAGGCTATTCAGTCGTGTACCATATCGAACTAGGGTTCCTATTTGTCACACTCATTGCATTGGGCCCGCTTGTAAAAGCGCGCTCTATTCAAGACCCGAAAGGCGGCCAGCTTAGTCTGACCGAATTTCCAACATGATACACAAGATATTGCATACCAACGGAGGACACCAATATGGTTGGCACTGAATTTTTTGGAAACTTTGATATGGCAAGCGCGGCTATTTGGCTGTTCTGGCTATTTTTTGCACTGCTGGTTTTCTATTTACAAACCGAAAACATGCGCGAAGGCTATCCGTTGGAAGATGACGACGGCAAACTTGCTCCAAACCAAGGACCTTTCCCTCTGCCCAAAGATAAAACGTTCATTTTACGCGATGGTCGCGGCGAATTAACTGTGCCATCAGGCGCGCGCGGTGACCGAGATGATCTGAAACTGGAGCGCACGAGTGTTGCGGCTGGTTCTCCTTATATGCCGACAGGTGATCCCATGAAGGATGGCGTTGGTCCTGCGGCTTGGGCACCACGTCAAAACCATGCCGAATTAGACGCACATGGGCACTTAAAAATCCAACCAATGTCTAAATTAGACGATTTCTCCGTGACAGCCGGTCGTGATCCACACGGCAAACCTGTTGTTGCGGGCGACGGTGAAGTCGTTGGCCGGGTGATCGACATGTGGATCGACGTACCTGAGCAAGAAGTTCGTTACCTGACCATTGATCTCAATCCAGAAGGTGATGGTAAAACTTGCCTGCTCCCGATCAACTTTTGTCGTATTAGCAAAGACCGGGTAACGGTTCGCGCGCTCTACAGTAAGAACTTTAAGAGTATTCCAAAGACTGCAAAAAAAGCCGAGATTACACTCCTCGAGGAGGAAAAAATCATGGCCTACTACGGTGGTGGTACGCTTTATGCGGACCCCAACCGGGCAGAACCTTGCCTTTAAAATAACTAAAACATTACCGGGCCTTCAGCCAAAGGCCCGGCACTTACCAAGGGACAAAGAATATGCATCATGACGACTTTAAATTTGAACCTGTACGCGGCCTACCGGAGGCATTGCCCAAAGGTGAACACATTCTATGGCAAGGTAGCCCAAATCCATTGCAACTCGCTAAAGATGCACTGGCCCTAAAATGGGTAATTGGATATTTTACGCTCTTGGCTTTCTGGCGCGTCATGGTTTCTTCAAATGATGTGCCTTTTGGAACGGCTTTGGGGCATGGCATTCCCTTTTTGATTGGTGGTTTCATCGCTTGTTTAATCTTGATCGGTATTGCGGCTGTGCAGGCTCGCTCCACCGTTTACACATTGACAAACAAACGTGTTGCCATGCGCATTGGTGCTGCAATGACCATGACACTAAACCTGCCATATGTCTGCATTGGCAATGCAAACGCCTCTGTGCGCAAATCTGGTATTGGCACTATCGCATTTGAACTGACTGGGCAGACGCGCCTTTCATATTTGATGACATGGCCTCATGTGCGGCCGTGGTACATGGCCAAAACACAGCCAGCATTCCGCGCTATTTCAGATGCGGCAAGGGTTGCACAAATCTTTGCTGAGGCTGCAGAAACCCGCGTATCACAACCAAAAGTCACACGCGTTGCACGTGTTAGTGCTGTTCCAGCGGAGTAAATGTTCATGAACTCTCAAACAGCCTCACTAGCTAATCAAATGAAGCACAGAGATCGTGAAATGGTACCACGCTTCCTGGTCATTGCCATGTTTTCCCTGATGCTGATCTCACTCGCACTTGTGAGCTATGCTCAATGGACAGATCGTCCAAATACAGGTGTTGTGACCATGAGCCCAATTGAAAAGGAAGTTACCGTTTCACTGGTTGGGGATCGTAGCAGAGGAGTTGCAGTTCTTGACGTGGACGGTAACCAGCTTGCTCACTCCAACCTTAACAAAAGCGGATTTATCGATGTAATTTGGGTTTCTATAATGCGCCATCGGACAGTCCAAAACAAAGACTTGTCTTCCCCCATTAGAATCATAAGGCGCCAAAATGGTCAGATAGCCATACTCGATGATGCAACAGGCTGGTCGATCGAACTGATCGGCTACGGCCAAGACAACGTCGCTGCTTTCGCCAAGCTGGTCAACTGAACCACGTTTAAAAGGGACTACAAACATGGGATTTATTACAAGAAGCAAAGAAACCGCCCCCTGCGAGGTTACAATTTCACACCGATTTGAAGAATTATCCGCACATGTCAAATTTTTAAATGGAGCGGTTATAAACCCCGGTGACAGCGTACAGGTCCATGGATCCGAAATCATGGCCGCCTACGGAGAGGTCGTTTGCGAAGAACGTGAGGCTACGATTACCCGCGCCTCATGGCTCGAAGCTCAATGGACTCGCTGGACAGGTGACTTCGAGTTCATGGAGCTGTGCGAATTTTCATTCTCTGATGAGGTTTTATCATGAACGCACCCAAACACTCCGCATTTGCTGATACAGCCGAAGAGGCGATTGCAGCACAAGATGCCTTAGATGGACCAGAAATGACATCCGAAATGGCAACTGAAGTTGCCATGCAGAATACCTTGCTGACACCGCGATTTTACACCACAGATTTTGCTGAAATGGACTCCATTGATGTCAGCCCCATTCGCGAAGATTGGGATAATCTTATCGCCAGAATGAAAGCAGATCCAAACAAAGGACATTTTAAAAAAACAGACGAATGGGAAGCCAATTGGGATAGTATGGATCCCGCTCTCAAAGCCGAGTTTATTGATTTCCTGATCTCTAGCTGCACCGCGGAATTTTCAGGCTGTGTTTTATACAAAGAAATGAAACGCCGTGGGTCCAACACGGACATAACCACCCTGTTCCAATTGATGGCACGGGACGAAGCACGCCACGCAGGCTTTATCAACGATGCCCTACGTGAGGCGGGTATTCGAGTGAACCTTGGTTTCCTGACCCAGCAAAAGAAGTATACATATTTCCGTCCAAAATTCATCTACTACGCAACATACTTGTCTGAGAAGATCGGCTATGCCCGTTACATAACCATCTTCCGTCACCTAGAACAACACCCTGATAAACGCTTTCACCCAATTTTTCAATGGTTCCGCGAATGGTGTAATGACGAGTTTTCCCACGGAGAGGCATTCGCGCTACTGTTAAAAACTGATCCTAAACTAACCGAGAGCATTAATAACAAACTTTGGATCAAGTTTTTTCTCACAGCAGTTTATTCCACCATGTGGGTACGTGATCATCAACGACCACTTTTTCATGAAGCTCTTGGTGTAGACGTAACATGGTATGGCCAGGAGGTTTTCCAAAAAACGTCAGAGATTTCCAAACAGGTTTTTCCATTCACGCTTGATATCAACCATAAACGCTGGCGGCCAAATCTTGATCGGATGGAAAAAGCATCTGTTCAGATTGCCAAAGCAAAGGAACGTGGTGGCTTTATTGGAATGATGTCTCGTATGACTGGCATGGCTAAAGCAGGTATCGCATTTATATCCGTTCTGACCATCCCATCGATTCCAAACGACGTGCCAAACAGCCCCGTTATGGTGCCTGCATACTGATGATGGCATCCCCCTGGATAGCGGCCCTTTTGGCCATATTCACCTGGTGGTTTTTTACTGGGGCGATCCTACTCGTAGTGCGCACATCTGATTCAGGCAAGGAAGTGGCCCATGGTCGATCTGTCTTTTTGTCAATCCCAATTGCGGCACTTGGGGTTGCGGGACTGGTCATATCAACGGCTGAACTTAACACAGTTAATGTCTATATATCTTTCATCTCAGCCCTGCTTGTTTGGGGCTGGATAGAGTTGGCATTTTTAGCAGGGATCATCACTGGTCCCGAACGCACTATTTGCCCTAACGATATTAAAGGTTGGGATAAGTTTTATCGCGCCTATTCTACATTGATGCATCATGAATTGTTACTGGCTGGCAGCATGTTGGTTATCGTTATAATTTGTACAAATGGAGCCAATACATTTGGCATGTGGACTTATCTTATCCTATTTGTGGCGCGGATTTCAGCTAAGTTAAACCTGTTCTTTGGGGTGCCACAGATCAACACAGAATTTGTGCCAAAGCCACTTGAGCACCTCAAAAGCTATTTTACTCAAGGTCGCATAACAATAGCCTTTCCAATTGGCGTCACGTTCCTCAGTTTTGCTACTGCTTGCTTTGCGGAACGTTGGACCGTTTCTGAAACTTCAGCGCAAGCAATTGGCTTTGCGCTTCTTACATCAATGGCGGCACTAGCTACGATTGAACACTGGCTGATGGTGGTTCCACTGCCTGATGCAAAACTATGGCGCTGGATGCTGCCCACGCCAAACACGGCTAAGACAGGAGATAACCATGAACTTTGATTCACTGTTCCAATCACAGCTAGATGCTTTGAAAGAAGAGGGCAACTATCGTTACTTTGCTGAACTGGAACGAAAATGTGGGAAATTTCCGCGCGCGGCGAATCACGTAGATGGCGAAAAGCGGGATGTAACAGTTTGGTGTTCGAATGATTATTTGGGTATGGGTCAAAATCCGCTGGTAATTGGCGCTATGTGTGAAGCAGTGCAACGCACTGGCACAGGGGCAGGTGGGACGCGCAACATTTCTGGTACGAACCACGATCATCTTTTGCTAGAGGCTGAACTGGCGGATCTACACCAAAAAGAAGCAGCACTTCTTTTCACATCTGGCTATGTTTCTAACTGGGCGGCCCTGTCCACACTTGGTTCGCGTTTAGAAAACTGTGTCATCCTTTCAGACAGCGGCAATCATGCATCCATGATCGAAGGCATCCGTCATTCCCGCGCTCAAAAGGTAATTTGGGAGCATAACAACGTGGCCGATCTGGAGGCAAAACTAGCAGCCTTACCGGCAAATGTTCCAAAAATCGTGGCCTTCGAATCTGTTTACTCGATGGATGGCGATATCGCTCCGATCCGCAAAATTGTCGAAGTTTCTGAAAAATACAGCGCAATGACATACCTAGACGAAGTCCACGCAGTGGGCCTTTATGGTCCGCGAGGCGGTGGTGTCGCTGAACAAGAAGGGTTGATGGACCGCGTTACCCTGATCGAAGGCACCCTTGGCAAAGCTTATGGTGTTGTTGGTGGATACATCACGGGCTCTACTGCCCTATGCGATTTTATCCGTAGCTTTGCATCTGGCTTTATTTTCACCACAGCCTTGCCGCCAGCTGTGGCAGCTGCAGCACGCACATCTATCGCGCACCTCAAAGTTTCTGATGAAGAGCGCATGAAACAACGTGCCCAGGTTGCCAAACTGCGCGCAGGCCTTGATGCAGCTGGCATCCCACACATGCAAAACGAAAGCCATATTGTGCCCGTGATGATCAAGGACCCAGTGAAAACAAAAATGCTGGCCGATTACCTGATGGATGAATGGGGTGTATATGTACAGCCAATCAACTATCCAACAGTTCCAAAAGGGACTGAGCGTTTACGCTTCACGCCATCACCGCTACACAATGATGCCGATATCGCACATTTGGTTGGAGCGTTGAAACATCTGTGGAAGCAATGCGCGATTGCCAGCGCCGTCGCCTAATATCACAAACTGGCGCTATTACAGGCGCCAGTTGAAAAAGCCTTCGCCCGCTTCAGCCAAGAGCTTTTTAGCCATGGCCATACCCGCGTCCGCGCCATCCTCAATGGAAACTGTCACATCATCACTGATCGATTCGGACCCATCAGGGCGCAATACCTCACCACGAAAACGCAGATTTAATCCGTCAAGCTCCGCCAGGCCAGCAATCGGCGTCTCACATGAACCATCAAGCGCACTTAAAAATGCACGTTCCGCCGTCAGCCGTTGCCCCGTAAAGCAATCATGAATCGCGGCCAACATATCTGTTACCCTAATATCATCAGTACGACGTTCGATCCCAATCGCACCCTGCGCAACAGCGGGCAGCATATCATCCACCTCAATCGGATACACAGGAACATTGGGTATTTTCATACGGTTTAAGCCAGCCATCGCGAGGAATGTCGCTTCCGCTACGCCATCATCCAACTTTTTCAAACGTGTTTGCATATTACCACGAAATTCCACCACTTGCAGATCAGGTCGTTTATACAACAACTGCGCACGACGACGCAGGCTGGACGTACCAACAACCGTGCCTTCAGCCAAATCAGCCAGTCCATCAGACCGGGGCGAAATAAATGCATCACGTACATCTTCACGCGGCAGATAAGTTTCCAATGTCAAGCCATCCGGTTGATCCACCGGCATATCTTTCATGGAGTGCACTGCGATATCAATATCACCACGCAACAGTGCTTCTTCAATCTCACGTGTGAATAGACCCTTGCCGCCAATATCTTTCAGCGGACGATCCAATACACGGTCACCCATCGTTTTGATGACCACAATTTCAAATGCCTCAAACGGCAAGTCAAAAGCTTTGGATAGCCTTTCGCGGGTTTCATAGGCCTGCGCTAGCGCCAAAGGCGATCCGCGTGTGCCAATCTTCAAAGCTTCAGTCGGGGTGGGTAAATTATTTGTCATAAAACATTCCTAGAGATGTAAACTCAGCCTGACAACTCTTGTGTAGAGGTACTGCTGCAGTGCATGATGTTCACAACGCAATTTAGGAGCTTTCGCACCACCATGAAGACCCAAAAAACTATCCTACGCGCTCTAGCAGGCGAAACTCTAGAAACACCACCAATCTGGATGATGCGCCAAGCGGGACGTTACTTGCCTGAATATCGCGCAACACGCGCTCAAGCTGGTGATTTCTTATCACTTTGTTACAATTCTGAATTGGCTGCAGAAGTAACATTACAGCCAATTCGCAAATATGGGTTTGACGCCTCTATATTGTTTGCAGATATCCTTTTGGTTCCCCAAGCGCTAGGAGCAGATCTTTGGTTTGTGACGGGTGAAGGCCCTCGCTTGTCTACGATCACAACTCAAGCCGAGTTGGACAAATTAAAACCTTCGACAGATATTCACGAACACCTCAACCCGATTTATGAGACTGTAAAAATTTTATCCAAGGAGCTACCATCTGAAACCACTTTGATCGGTTTTGCAGGCGCACCTTGGACTGTTGCAACGTATATGATCGCGGGCAAAGGCACACCAGATCAGGGCCCAGCGCACGCGCTTAAATCTGAAAATCGTGCAGTATTTGATGGACTAATAGAGCATATTACTGAGGCCACAATTTCTTATCTACAAATGCAAATTAATGCTGGTGCAGAAGTAGTAAAACTGTTTGACAGCTGGGCAGGTTCACTCAAGAACGAAGATTTCATTAACTATTCGATTAAGCCAATGGCTAAGATAACCACAGCACTGAAAATATCTCATCCTGACATTCCAGTTATTGCATTCCCACGCGGTGCTGGAGACGGATATAAAGGTGCACATGCTGCTATTGGTTCTGCATGCATTGCCGTTGACGATTTTGTTGATGCTTCCTGGGTTGCAGAAAATGTGCAAATCAATGGCTGTGTTCAGGGCAACCTGAAATCATCACACATGGTAACAGGCGGCGAAGCGCTTATCTCTGAAACACGCCGGATCGTGAATGCGTTAAGAAGTGGGCCACACATCTTCAACCTAGGTCACGGCATCACACCCGATGCGGATCCCGAAAACGTGCAGTTGATGATTGATACAGTGCGAGGCTGTTAACGTCTCCACCAAAGACCAATCACGTGTGATGTTTTTCAAATGGTTTAGTACCACTTTGCAACTGGTGGTAGGCTCATCAATACTGCGTTTGCATCATGGCCAGTCTCCAATCCAAACTTGGTCCCACGGTCATAAACCAGGTTGTATTCCGCATACAAACCTCGGTGACGTAGCTGAATCTCTTTGTCCATATTAGTCCATTCTTGAACACGGCGCTTATCCACCAAGGGCGCATAGGCGGGCAAAAAAGCAGAGCCAACATCTTTGGTCAGTTGAAAATCTGCCGCCCAATTGCCAGTGTTGCGATCATCATAAAAAATGCCACCAACACCACGCGCGCGATTTCGATGTGGAATAAAAAAATATTCATCCGCCCATTTTTTTAACTCGTGATACAGCGTTTCACCATGATGATCACAAGCTGCCTTCATCGCAGTGTGGAAATGTGCCGTGTCTTCCTCATATTCAATGCACGGATTCAAGTCTGCACCACCACCAAACCACCACGCGTGGGGAGTCCAAAACATCCGCGTGTTCATGTGAACAGCAGGCACATGTGGATTTTGCATGTGTGCCACAAGTGAAATGCCCGATGCCCAGAACCGTGGATCATTCTGCATCCCAGGAATGCCCTTTCGCGCTGCCATTGCCTTCTGTGCTCGATCACCTAGCGTACCAAAAACTGACGAGATGTTTACACCAACCTTTTCAAATACACGACCACCACGCATCACGCTCATTTCACCACCACCTGCATCGGATCCATTATCTGGAGTGCGTTTGGTTTTGGTCACTTCAAACACACCGGCAGGTGAGTCTGAATCATGGCGCACCTCAATGGCATGAAACTCTGCCACAATGGAATCGCGTAGGAACCGGAACCAATCAGCGGCCTGTTTTTTTTCAGTTTCAAAAGTATCTGACATGGTCTTTATCGTCTTTCGTTAAAGGTCACCTTGTTTTGTCGTGCCTTGCCTATCAGTTTCAGAGAGAACGGAATTTGACAAATGTCCCATTTCTCTGGTTTCTAGTTCAGATTCCAAAAAAGAATGGATCAAATCTGATATCGTTGGTGCGTCTTCTTCATGTACCAAATGCCCCAGACCATGTAACGCGTGATACCTTCCATTTGGCATTTTTTCCGCACAGGCCTTCGATGTTGTATGTGGGACGGCCTTATCCCCTGTTGCAGCAATCAAAATGGTGTTGGCAGTATTTTCTGGCAGCCGTTTGAGTAGATCATCCAACCTCCATTGCGCCATCATTTGCAAGGTACCGTTCACATGATCGCGCGAGCCAACAAGAGTGCGGTACCAGCGCAGGTCCTCGATTGACAGATGACTCCCAGTGCCCTCAATCAGACGCTCAACGGATTTGGGGCGCGTCGTTGAAGCCGTAAAGATATCTGCGACAAATGGCACCATCGCCAGCGTTTTAGCTATGATTGGGAATACCACGCCAGCTAGCCCATCAAAATTGCCAAGGGCCGCGTTAATTCCAACAATGCGCGGTAGGTTTGACTGCATCATCTCCACCATACGCAGACCAATCGCAGCACCTGCGGAATGCCCAACAATCATGTCAGGTACCCAGCTTTGATCATGGCATAGGGCCAATACATCTTCCGCCATTTCATCCAAGCCACAGCGACGATTTGAACCCATTTTCGTGAACCCCTGCCCAGGCAGATCAATACAAATTACACGATTCGATTGGATTAACAGTGGGAACAAATGCCGCCAACTTTGCGTGGCGCCTCCCGCACCATGCAATAACAGCAGCAACGGCCCTCGGCCAGCCTCTTGTACGTGCCAGCGATGGGGTTTACTAAACACGAAACGTGAATGTTCAGCCATTGGCCAATCAGATTTACACGCTACCCATTCCATAGGTCAAAGCTCCAACACAGTAGAAACTGTTTTTGAAACGCTTTGCGCATCCGCACGTGGAAGTTCAATGTAGTGCCCATTCAGAAACTGCGCCATCTCCTTCAAACTTGGCTCTGGCCGTCGCCCCGTATCTAATATCAAAGTGTCCACACTACGCTTCGCAAGACCTTGGGCAACATGCTTTGCATCTACCTCAGCCCTTTTACGATCCACAGTACCATCAAGTGCGATATTTCCACGTCCATCTGTTAGCAAGACCACACTCGGCAACAAACCCTTTTTACGTGACATCATTGCCATATCAAATGTCGCTTGCAAACCTGCAGCCAGCGGTGTTCCACCGCCACCAGGTAGCGCAGCAAGCCGTCGTTTCGTTTGAACCAGCGAACGTGTGGGTGGAAGCAAAATCTCTGCCTCTTTCCCACGAAATGCAATTAGCGCAACATGATCACGCCGCGCATAAGCTTGGCCCAGTAAAAGTTCGATCGCACCTTTAGCTTCGCCCAATCGTGCCGTGGCCGAAGAGCCTGACGCATCAACTGCAAAAATCAGAACACGATCCGATTGTATTTCATATCGCTTGTAGCGCAGATCAGACAAGCGAACTTGTACACCTTTGCAGTTTGAGATTGCCTGTTTTCGAATGGTCTGCCATGGCAGAGCAGCCCGCAGGGTTGCAACCATATCAACACGCGCATTCGATTTTTGCGTCCCGTTTCGTGCAGGCAAAGGTCGCCCACGGCGGTTTCCAATTTGACGTTGCCCTGATCCAGATCCCATCACCTTTTCCCTCCCACCTTGGGAGAGTTTCGCCAAAATATCTGACGGCAACGCAGCCTTCACTGCTTCGAGCAAAAGATCCTGTGGAATCGAATCTAAATTGTTTTGCTCAATCTCTATATTCTCATTTTCGCGCGACTCTGGTGGGGATATTTCTTCTGCCTCGTAGTTTGGCATTTGTGTGGCACGATGGGCATAAACCAACTCAACCGCAATTCTCACGTCATGCTCTTCCACAAACGTACGGCCATCTAGCGCAGCGCTGGCCCTGGCGGCTCGTAATACGAAAATCGCGGCGCGTGGGCTTGCAACACCCAGCTTTACGGCAAGGGTGACAAGCGTTTTAGGCAAATCTTCAGGAATATTGACACTCGCCACGGGCAAAGAATGACAAGTCATATCTGAAGTTTCAATCTCATGGAGTGCTACATCATCTAACTCGATTTGAAACGCCAATCGATCGGCAACCCCAAAGGGTAGCGCTTCATCGTCGCCCACACCTTCGTCCAGCGCTATTAATATATGTCCACAATCAGAGTCGAGCACTTGGGCAAGACGCGCGGACATATAAGGAGTAGTGCGCTCTGCCATCGGCAACGTCATTAAGGCAGGACTGCAATCGAATAAGCCGCGTTGCATGACTAATTCACCACTGTTCAACGTGGCCGTTAAATCAGTACCACCATCCAAATCATTCGAAGTCATACTAGGATGCAACCGCAGCGACGCGCGCTCCAAAACTTTAATTCGATTAACAAACGCATCCCTTGCAGGACCAACACGAGCCCGCACACAGATACCTCCCAAACCACTTGGATCGGCAGACAAAAGGCGCAACGCCATTATGGCACTCTGCCACGATGTCATTTATGTGCCCAGTACATCTTCAACAATACGCACGACACGTGTATCACTGCCCGCTTCGTCCAGAGGGTCACGGCGCAAGCGGTGGCGTAGGGCAAGCGTAGCCACATCTCGCACGTGGGACCGCGTTAAGGCCGTGTCATCACGGAACGCCGCATAGGCCCGAGCAGCTTTCAACAGGGTCAATTCGCCACGAAGCCCATCCGATCCCAGCTTGATGCACAGCTCTGCAATATCGCGCAGGATGGCATCTGAAGTTTTCAATTTTTTCAGAGTTTTCCGTGCACCCAAGATTTTATTCTGCAAGGCTGCATCCTCAGCCTGCCAGCGCAACATAAAAGCAGCATTGTCATTCTCAAACGCCTCGCGGCGCCTAATAACCTCCACCCTTTCATCAATATCTATTGGTGAAGTAACATCCACGGAAAGGCCAAACCGATCCAATAGTTGGGGCCGCAATTCGCCCTCCTCAGGGTTACCAGACCCGACCAGAACAAACCTTGCAGCATGGCGGATTGACAGGCCTTCGCGCTCCACTACATTCACCCCAGACTGCGCCACATCTAGTAATAGATCGACGATATGATCTTCCAAAAGGTTCACCTCATCGATGTATAAATATCCTCGGTTAGTTTGCGCCAACAGCCCAGGCTGAAATGCCTTTTCACCAGCAGTTAGCGCCTTTTCAATATCGAGCGCACCTGTTACACGATCCTCTGACACACCTAGAGGCAAGTCGATCACAGGTGTAGGAATTGTATGGCGCGTTTTCCCTTTAACACTCGCCCAATCAGGACAGTCCTCAAACCTTTCGCTATTCACAGGGCACCCTTTGATCGCCTTAATTGGAGGAAGCAACGCCGCTAAAGCGCGCACAGCGGTAGATTTACCTGTGCCGCGATCACCAAACACCAAAACGCCGCCAATCGATGGATCAATCGCTGTTAGGATCATTGCACGCTTCATATCCGATTGGCCGACAATCGCTGAAAATGGAAAAGGATGCTTCATTTGGTTTCCAGTATTTTTTTTGTGTCAATCGCCAAGGGCGACTTCCCGTCCCAAGTACCCACATCAGACAAGATAGAAAATCGGGCATAAAGTTCTTCAGCAAACCAATCTTCACGACGCACTGCTTTGATAGCTTCGGCGTGAGGACCTGTACGGGCAAATTTGGCCATTTGGGTCGCATCAGGCCAGATGGAAAAGGTTACTTGATGCAACCAAGGTATCTCGCCTATTCCTATTTTGAACAAGACGTTCGGATCAGCACCGATTACCTTAGAAATATTTGGAACCCTTTTCCAAAATCGTGCCAAGGTAGCTGGGCGAATGGTTGCCCTTGTTAGAGCAGCCAACGGTCCAGTGCCCTGCATATCTGTTTCCACAAACGGTGTAGTTCCAGACCATTCACCACGCACCGATGAAGTAGACATAAAAATAGTCCAATTTTCAGATGCTTTTTTGTTATAAGTTTTGAAAATCTTCTCCTGGCACATACGCTTGCGTGCAATCTTTTCGTTTGGCCAAGTTGTCAGTATCGCATAGACAGCCGTATTAGGAACTGGAGTAAAGCCTTCGCCGATGCCTGATCCACATAGCTTCCAAAAACCAATATCGGGGACTTTGCCCATTTGCATGCGTGCCAATCCCATCATGGCAAAAGCCCACAACCGCACTGGCAGCGAGTTGAATCTATAAAAGCTAAGACAGACGACCTGTGACACGATAGGTGGATTCCCAAACTGTAAACTATTCTTTACATATTTTTATGGATAAGTGAAGTTAATTGACACTAAGATTGTAAATCAAACTAGACAATCGTAAGGTTGAAGGATGAAGACCGACTCTCTTTCCAAACCGCAAGACGCACGTGCCATTGTAATCGGTGCGGGACTTGGCGGGTTATCCGCTGCAATGCGCCTTGGGGCAAAGGGCTATGCCGTGACCGTTCTCGATCGATTAGAACGTGTTGGCGGACGCGGATCATCTATCACGAAAAACGGGCACCGCTTTGATTTAGGGCCAACGATTGTGACCGCCCCGCAAGTGTTCGAAGACCTTTGGGCGGCTTGTGGACGCAATTTTCACCAAGACGTTGATCTGCGGCCAATGGACCCATTTTACGAAGTCCGTTGGGCTGATGGCACAAAGTTCAAAGCCTGTGGTGATACCAATCGCATGAAAGCTGAAGTTGGAAGGATCAGTCCGTCCGATATACCCGGTTATGAGAGGTTTCTCAAAGACAGCGAGAAACGATTCAAGGTCGGGTTTGAACAAATGCTGACCAAGCCAATGCATAAAATCTGGGAAACCCTGCGAGTGTTGCCCCAATTTGCGTGGCTGAGAGCAGATCAATCGATTCACAAACTGACCACAAAGCGCGTAAAGGATAAACGCCTCCAAATGGCACTGTCGTTTCATCCATTGTTCATTGGGGGCGACCCAACCCGCGTGACATCAATGTACGCACTGGTTGGTTATCTAGAAAAAGAATTTGGTGTACATTATGCAATGGGCGGTGTTCAGGCGATTGCTGATGCCATGGCCACCGTTGTACGCAGCCAAGGCGGTATCATTCAGCAAAACATTGAAGCTGATGAAATCTTACTCTCTAATGGCAAAGCTTCAGGTGTTAAAATGATGGATGGTTCCATTCTGTCAGCACCAATTGTCATCAGTAATGCAGATGCAGGCCACACTTATGAGCACTTAATGCGTAACCATCCAAAACGCCGATGGTCTCCCAAAAAGCTGTCGCGCAAACGGTGGTCCATGAGTCTTTATGTTTGGTATTTTGGCACAAAAGGTACAGCGAACAGATGGAAAGATGTGGGCCATCACACAATTCTGAACGGTCCACGCTATCAAGGATTGCTGGACGATATCTTTATAAATGGCACACTTTCCAATGATATGAGCCTTTATATTCACCGCCCCGCAGTAACCGATCCAACTGCAGCACCTGTTGGAGACGACACATTTTACGCGCTGTCTCCCGTACCGCACCTTGGCTGGGACAACGGTGTTGACTGGAACGAGGAAGAACCAAAATATCGTGAAAAGGTCGCAGCACAATTGGAAACAGTTATTCCAGGTTTTCGTAATCATATTACCACCGAAACCATCTTTACACCCGAAACATTCCGAGACAGATACCTTTCTCCCTTTGGTTGTGGCTTTTCACTTGAGCCTCGCATTTTACAAAGTGCATGGTTTCGCCCACACAACATCAGTGAAGAAGCCAAAGGCCTGTACCTTGTGGGCGCTGGCACGCATCCAGGCGCGGGTTTACCAGGTGTGGTAGCCAGCGCTGAAGTACTTGAAAACATGATACCAGCTTTATCAAAACAAGCCACAAACGTAAGGATGGCCGCCGAATGATTGCTTCTGATGATTTAGAACATTGCCGCAGCGTGATCAAAACAGGGTCATTGTCATTTCATGCGGCATCTAAACTGCTGCCATCTTCTGTCCGCGACCCTGCACTCGCACTTTATGCCTTTTGCCGTCTTGCAGATGACGAAGTAGATGAAGGAAATGCCAAAGGTCGGGCAGTCCTTAAACTGCAAGATCGTCTCGATCTCGCGTATCAAGGCATGCCAAAAAATGCACCTGAAGATCGCGCTTTTGCTGCCATCATTGAAGAATTTGATATGCCCCGCGCCCTACCAGAGGCTCTTCTTGAAGGGTTGGCATGGGATGCGGTGGAGCGTCGTTATGCAACACTGTCAGACGTTCGGTCCTATTCAGCCCGTGTGGCCAGCGCCGTTGGCGTAATGATGTGCGTTTTGATGCGTGTGCGTGATCCCGACACGCTAGCGCGCGCTTGTGATCTTGGTATTGCAATGCAGCTCACCAATATCGCCCGAGATGTAGGTGAAGACGCACATGAACGCCGTATTTACCTGCCAACTAATTGGCTGCAAGATGCGGGCATGGAAGTAGAGGCGTTTTTTAACGCACCAAAACCCACCCGTGAAGTTCGCCGAATGGTGAGTGGACTTTTAGCTGAAGCACACCGCCTGTACATCAGATCCGAAGCGGGCATATCCGGCCTGCCATTATCAGCCCGCAGCGGAATTTTTGCCGCACGCTATATCTATGCAGGCATAAGCGGCGCAGTCCGAAAAAACCAACACGACAGCATCAATTTCCGCGCACGAACTAGCAAAGCGGCCAAACTGAAGTTGATCGGCAAGTCGGCGATTCGTGCGGCTGGCACAATGGTTCTGCCAACATCACCGGTGATCTTTGCTAAACCACTACCAGAGGTGAAATTTCTTGTGGACGCTGCTGCAGGAGTGGAGCCTAGATTAATGGGTCGCACAGAATCTTTGCTAGGCACGCTGGCGGAACTGAAATCTCGCGAAGCCCACGGTTATTCCAGCAGGATAGCTGCAGAATAAATGCGACCACGGCGCCCATGAGCTTATTTTTGTTTCTTTTGTTTCTTTTGGCCTGTGCAGGTGCAGGTACCACGGGTGCTGTTTTTCCACCAGGAGAATGGTATAAAACCCTGAACAAACCCTCATGGACGCCACCCAATTGGACGTTTCCTGTGGTATGGACCAGCATCTATATCCTAATTTCTATTGCAGGTGCACGAGCCGCTAACATGGACGACAGCGGCGTTGCTCTTGCTTTTTGGGCCTGCCAAGCAGCGTTCAGCACACTATGGACGCCAATCTTTTTTGGCCTGCGTCATCTAAAAGGCGCGCTATTTGTAATGGCTCCTCTGTACCTATCGGTCCTCGGCGCAACCATCGCACTTTTCCAATTGGATTTCTGGTCTGGGCTGCTTTTTGTACCCTACCTTGCTTGGGTCACAGTTGCAGCCTTGCTTAACTATACCATGGCACAGTTAAATCCTCAGGCCAAACCGCTAAACCTTTCAAAACTTTAAAACGTCCATTTTGTCCGTCGCGGAACACGCACAGCCAACAATGGTTTTAGCAGTGGTTGCCTGTATCTGTTAAGATCAAGCGCCTCATGCACTCCACGCACCACCTCCCCGTTCACCTGCGTCTCAACTACGGAGCGAGAATAGAACGGTGCATCAAGCATTGGCTTGATCTGTCGCGGCACCACACCTTCATCTGCCCGTGTTTCACGACGCAAAGCCCACATAGTCCGCTTAAACGGCGTGCGCGGCGGAGCATCCACATGCGATGCTAAGCCATTTATGTCAAAAGCTATAGAGGCATCCAAACGTGTCCCGTCCCGCCGATCAGCATCATAAAAGCATGTAGAGCCATGTTGCGTCGGAAACCGTCCCCACGTCCAATAACTAAAATCCTGCTCCAATGAGCGCGTGCCAAAATTACTATCGAAATAGCCGTGTCCATCGAACTGCCACCCCTTAGCCTCCAAATCCACACTAATCCGCGCAGTTGGAGCAAAAGGACGCCACACATGGGCACCGTCTGTCGTCAAAGGTAGCTCAACCGAAGTCACAGCGCTTGGCACCACCCGAATTTGACCACGCATCCGCGAAATCAACGGCAGTGAAGACACTTCATTGATATCTATCACCAGCTGACCGTTCTGCCATACCATTTGCGACGGACCAATGATCAGCGCATTCTTAGATCGTTGCAATGCACTTTCACCACGATCCGTCATCGCAAACCGCCCCTGCGGGCCATAGGTCGCTACATTGATGCAACAGTTGTTTGCAGGATTGCCTCGACCCGACCAATGATACCAAGGCGAAAATACTGACCCAATAAAACCGATAATGGATACCGCTCTTAACCCGTCATCACTGACCCCATCGACGTACCACCACGCGTATCCACTTGCCGGGACATCAATGTCGAAATTTGGTCGCTCAAGATCGCCTCTGCCGCATGCTTCGCGGAGAGAGTGGCCATTGGCACCCCCGCCCCCGGATGCGAGCCGCCGCCCACCAGATACAATCCGCGCACTCTGGTTTGTGCCGTCGGGCGTTTGAACGCCGCCATCAGACCATGTGGGGATATCCCGTAAAGCGAACCGTTTGACGCCGGAAACATCTGCCCGAACATCTGTGGTGTTGTTAGGCTGTCCCGCTTGGGCTTGGGCGAAAACGTTAGGCCGAAATCGGCCAGACGATTGAAGACTTGTGTCTGACATTGATCAATCTCCTCAGATGATGTTGGGTCCTCTGACTGCACTGGTGGCGCGTTGAGAATAATTTCAAAGCGCTCCAAAACGCCAAGCGGTTGGATGCGGTCACGATCTTGCGCATGTACATAAAGTGTGGCGTCTGTTGGGTTTTCACCCTTCTCCAAAGGTCCAAATTCTGCTTTTGGATTATCAGCAAAAAAAACATTATGTTGTTTCAAATCAATGCCTGCAGGTACGGCTGCAAACGTATGAACCAAAGCAGACAAACTGCGCGGCTCCACACCACTTGCGCTCACTGCTGTTCCAGCAAAATGGCCCAAATCCCCTTGTACCAAAGCTCTGGGATCACCGTTGAACAGCACCACATCCGCTGGGATGCGTTCATCTCCCGCATACACGGCACAAACCTGATCTTTTTGCGTTTCAATCCTTGTGACATCTGTATTGTATCGAAACTCTGCTCCACGCGTCGTCGCCAAATCTTCTATCGCGCAGGCCAGCATGTGCATACCTCCCACAACCGACCAAACACCTCGCGCCTCCGCGTCCCAGATCAGGCTTAAAATCGACGGACTGTGATATGGGTTCCCACCGACATAGGTCGCGTACCGCCCAAACAATTGGGCTAGTTTTGGATTCGCAAAACGCTTTTCCAAACTTTTTGCCAAAGACAAATGTGGCGATATCGCTCGAATCAGCGAGGGATTTCGCATTACATGGAACGTCAGCGCTTTTTGTGAAGGTACTGCAGCTTTCAACATAGGTGCATCAAAAGTCTCAAACAATCGTCTAGCATCCGTTGAAAACTGATCAAAAGCAGTCGCAGCCTTTGCGCCAAACACGTTGCTAATATTCGAACGACTGGCCGCTGCATCCGAATGCAGATCAAGCCACGTCCCATCCGACCAAAAATGCCGCGCGATAGTTTCAATCGGTGTCAGTGTTACATAATTCTCAAGCCGCTCCTCAACGTCTGCGAATAAGGCTTCAAACACAGGCTTTAAAGTCAGGACCGTTGGACCTGCATCAATCGGTCCCGCAGCTGATGGAACAGTGCGCATTTTGCCACCACGTGTAGCATGACGCTCTAACACCGTGACCCGCAAACCGGCATGTGCCAACCGCAGAGCTGACGACAATCCACCAATCCCAGCACCAACAATCACAACATGTTTGGGTTTTTGCACCATTTACGTTAGCGCTCCTTTCCACCTGTATTGTTGACATTACGCAGTAAAGTGTCCAGTCTAGTTTACATTAATATGTAAGTTTTTCCTTACACTTAAAGTTGGAGGCTTCCCTCATGGGTTTTGCAACACGCATCGACACCGCCATTCACCAAGCGATTAGTTTGGGTCAGACGCAACCGTCTCCTGTCAAACTTGCCTCGGCATTACATTATACCGTTACCCCAGGGGGTGCACGGATTCGCCCCACGATCTTATTAAGTGTGGCCAAAGCCTGTGGCGATGACAAACCCGAGCTGATCGACGCCGCCGCAGCTGCGCTCGAGCTGATCCACTGCGCCTCACTGGTACATGACGATCTACCTTGCTTTGACGATGCGGATACACGACGCGGAAAACCTGCTGTGCATAAGGCATTTAGTGAACCATTAGCCATCCTCACAGGCGATAGCCTAATTGTCATGGCTTTTCAGGTCCTCGCCCGCGCAACATCCATTAATGCAGATCGCGCCACCAAGTTGATGCTGGTGCTTGCCAACCGGACTGGAATGCCGAATGGCATTTGTGCGGGTCAAGGCTGGGAAAGTGAAGATGAAATTGATCTGCGCGCTTACCACCGTGCCAAAACAGGTGCTCTATTCATTGCCGCCACACAAATGGGCGCGATTGCCGCTGGCCAAGACGCAGAGCCTTGGGAAGAACTTGGCGCACGCATTGGCGAAGCGTTCCAAGTAGCTGATGATCTGCGCGATGCGCTTTACGACAAAGAAGCGCTTGGTAAACCTGTGGGTCAAGACAACCTACATGGCCGTCCAAACGCAGTTACCGAACTAGGCGTTGAAGGTGCGATTATACATATGAAAGACATCCTGAGCGGTGCCATTGCTTCCATCCCTAAATGTCCTGGCGAAGCCATGCTCGCCCAGATGGTCAACGCTCAATCAGAAGCATTGACCCCCATGAAGTGGCGAACAAAACAGCCATCGATCACACCTCGCGGGTAATGGGGTATACCCTGTAAGAGCCAACCATGCAAAATAAACAACGTTTTTCCTTTCATGGCTGGCAAGCACGATTGATCGCGTCACGTAAATTCCAAAAGTGGGCGGCACAGTTCCCCTTAACGCGCCGTCATGTGCGTCGCGAAGGCGAGGCACTTTTCGATCTACTAGCTGGCTTCTGCCATTCGCAAATCCTTATGGCCCTGGTGAAACTCGACATTCCCACTACCCTAATGTCCGGCCCTATGAAAACCGATCTGCTAGCAAAACAGTGCAATGTGCCGCCCGAACGCATGGCAATATTACTGCGGGCAGGCGTTGCACTTGGCATATTGAAGTCGCGAAATGGTAAGAAATATGCTCTGGCACGGACAGGTGCAGCTTTGGCAGGTGTACCGGGCTTGCCCCAAATGATCCAACATCATGACGTTCTATACCGCGATTTAGCCGATCCCGTTGCATTTTTTAGAGACGAAATAGACACCGAGCTGGCAAGCTTTTGGCCCTATGTATTTGGTAGTGACATAGACCCTGCCGTTGCAAATACCTATTCTGACTTAATGGCGAAAAGTCAAATTCTTGTCGCCGAAGATACCCTGCGCACCATCGATTTTTCCGGTGTGAAAAACCTCATGGACTTAGGCGGTGGATCTGGTGCATTTCTTTGTGAGGTCGCTGCAGTCGAACAAAACGCACAACTGACACTCTTTGACCTGCCCCAAGTGGCGCCCTCCGCTGCGAATCGTTTTGCACGATATGGCCTAACAAAGCGTACCACTATCTGCTCAGGATCCTTCCGTGAGGATCCATTCCCACCAAACATCGACGCCATAAGTCTGGTTCGTGTACTTTACGACCATGACGATGCCTCAGTCCGCGCCTTGCTAAAGAAATGTCGTGTAGCCTTACCAAAAACGGGCCGCTTAATCATTTCAGAACCAATGTCAGGTGGGATGCACCCTGAACGTGCAGGAGACGCCTATTTTGCGCTCTACACGCTTGCGATGCGCACGGGTAGAGCACGTTCCGCAAAGGAAATTGCCAAAATGTGCAAAGAAGCAGGGTTTAAAACAGTACGCCTCCCCAAGCCAATACGTCCCTTTGTGACAACATGTTTGGATGTTTTCGTTTCCTGAGTTTTTTATTTGTCCAATTTAGTTGACACTTTAATGTGTCAGTTTTACCTTACAGGTAGGACAACCTGCCGCACCCCGACTCGTATCGGTATTTGCGCAGCAGAATATTTCGGGGGAAACACGTGCAAGCAAGCGCCGTGATATTAAAGGGGCCAAAAAATTTGGCACTCAAAACTGCAAAGGTCAAGGCACCTGATGCAGACGATATCGTTGTGGCCGTTACGCACTCTGGAATCTCTACAGGCACAGAAAAACTCTTCTGGACTGGACAAATGCCACCATTTCCAGGAATGGGCTACCCACTTGTTCCGGGGTACGAGGCTACCGGTGAAGTAGTCGAGGCAGCAGCTTCCACAGGATTTAAAGCAGGCGACCATGTATTTGTGCCTGGTGCAAATTGCTACGAAAATGCATTTGGTCTTTTTGGCGCCGCATCGAGCCTTTTAGTTTCCGATGCCTCCCGCCTAACCCGAATCGATTCGTTACTGGGCGCCAAGGGTGCGCTGCTTGCATTGGCTGCAACTGCCCGACATGCAATCGCTGGTCCAAACAAATCAGTTCCCGATCTAATTGTTGGTCATGGCGTCTTGGGCCGCTTACTTGCCCGCCTAACTATAGCTGCTGGCGCGCCCGCTCCTACGGTTTGGGAAACCAATCCAACACGGCGCACTGGCGCTGAAGGGTATGACGTCATCGATCCTGCCTCTGATAAGCGTCGTGATTATGCATCTGTCTATGACGCATCGGGCAACACTGCAGTTTTACCAGAACTCATCAACCACATTACTAAAGGTGGCGAGATCGTTCTGGCTGGCTTCTATTCAGACCCAATTAGTTTTGCTTTCCCCCCCGCTTTTATGAAAGAGGCGCGCTTCCGCATTGCCGCAGAATGGACACAGGAAGATCTCATGTCCACACGCGCACTTGTTGAATCTGGCGCGTTAAGCCTCAGCAATCTTATTACCCACACATTTAACGCAGCAGATGCCAGTGATGCCTACGAGATAGCTTTCTCTGATCCAGGCTGTTTGAAAATGATTCTCGACTGGAAAGGTCACGCATGACACTCGATGTTCCAAACCTTAATGGTGACGCCAACATTACTGATTTCGATCAACGCCTGCGTGAAGAAGCGCATGAGGATCTGGCTGATATCATTGCCGAAGAGCCGAAGTCCAAAACCCAAATCATTGCTATCTATGGGAAAGGGGGTATCGGGAAATCCTTCACTCTTGCAAATCTAAGCCACATGATGGCAGAGCAGGGAAAACGCGTACTGCTGATCGGCTGCGATCCAAAATCTGACACGACATCGTTGCTGTTTGGTGGTAAAGCTTGTCCAACAATTATAGAAACCTCCACCCGCAAAAAACTTGCCGGTGAAGAAGTGGCCATCGGCGATGTTTGCTTCAAACGAGGTGGTGTTTTCGCTATGGAACTAGGCGGGCCAGAAGTAGGTCGAGGCTGTGGCGGACGTGGTATCATCCACGGGTTCGAGCTCTTGGAAAAGCTTGGCTTTCACGATTGGGATTTCGACTACGTTCTTCTGGATTTCCTTGGCGATGTGGTCTGTGGCGGATTTGGTTTGCCAATTGCCCGTGACATGGCGCAAAAAGTTATCCTTGTGGCGTCTAACGACCTTCAATCACTTTATGTAGCAAACAACGTCTGTTCTGCTGTTGAATACTTCCGCAAGCTGGGTGGAAACGTAGGTGTAGCGGGTCTTGTGATCAACAAAGACGACGGATCAGGTGAGGCACAGGCGTTCGCTGAATCCGTAGACATTCCCGTGCTCGCATCAATCCCCCAAGACGATGATCTGCGTAAAAAATCTGCAAATTATCAGATTGTTGGCACAGATGCCTCTCCTTGGGGTGGCTTGTTCGCCGAACTTGGTGTGAATGTGGCTGACGCTCCACCAGTACGCCCAGCGCCACTGGATCAAGACGGGTTGTTGAACTTATTCGATGCATCTGAAACAGGCGGTAACGTCGTTTTGGAGCCTGCCACTGACCAAGACATGCGTGGGAAAAACTCAAAACCAAAAGAAAGCCTGGAGGTCGTGTACGACGATGTCTGATGAAGTCGTATATGATACCGCCGCAGCGGTAGAGGTCCAAACTGGAACCGAAGTAGAGGGACACAACGACCCTATGCCTCAGGACGGTTTGGGTTGCCATTCTGGCTCCACCATGGCGGATGCCGCACGTAAGGCGGGCAAATCCGAAATCTTGGACCAATACGCCAAAGATTATCCGCAAGGTCCACACGACCAGCCGCAATCCATGTGTCCTGCATTCGGATCCCTGCGCGTAGGTCTACGCATGAAACGCACCGCTACAATCTTGTCTGGGTCTGCGTGCTGTGTGTACGGCCTGACATTTGTGTCCCACTTTTATGGTGCTCGCCGCTCTGTAGGTTACGTTCCATTCAATTCAGAGTCTCTAGTCACAGGAAAACTTTACGAAGACATTCGCGATGCAGTTCATGCCTCTGCTGATCCAGAAAAGTTAGATGCAATTGTAGTGACAAACCTCTGCGTGCCGACGGCATCAGGTGTTCCTTTACGTTTGCTACCAGAGCAAATCAACGGCGTGCGGGTAATTGGCATTGACGTTCCAGGCTTTGGCATCCCGACCCATGCCGAAGCGAAAGACGTACTTGCGGGCGCGATGCTAAAATATGCGCGCGAAGAGGCACTATCAGGGCCCGTTCCAATGCCTGAGGGCGGCAAGTCAGATCGACCAACAGTCAGCCTACTTGGTGAAATGTTCCCTGCAGATCCCATGATGATTGGCGCAATGTTAGCTCCTATGGGCCTTGCTGCTGGTCCTGTGGTTCCATGCCGCGAGTGGCGTGAGCTTTATGCAGCCCTTGATTGCGGCGTTGCCGCTGCAATCCACCCATTCTACACCGCATCTGTTCGCGAATTCCAGACAGCGGGCCGTCCGATTGTGGGGTCAGCTCCCGTTGGGCGCGAAGGCACAATGTCATGGCTTGCTAACATTGGAGATGCGTTCAACGTAAACAAAGAACAAATTGCATCCGCACAAAACACCTTCTTGCCGGCGATTGATAGCGCATTGAAAACGGAAGCAATCAACGGCACCATTACACTATCTGGATATGAGGGATCCGAACTCCTTGTCGCACGCCTGCTAATCGAAAGTGGCGCGGATGTGCCTTATGTTGGTACTGCTTGTCCTAAAACACCATGGTCTGCAGATGACGCAGCGTGGCTCGAGGCCAAAGGCGTCAAAGTTAAATACCGTGCATCTTTGGAAGACGACTGCGCTGCTATGGAGGCAATCAAACCCGACCTTGCCATTGGCACAACACCTGTTGTGCAAAAAGGCAAAGAGCTTGGCATTCCTTCCTTATATTTCACAAACCTGATTTCTGCACGCCCTTTAATGGGTCCAGCAGGTGCAGGGTCACTAGCCGAAGTTATTAACGCCGCCATGGGTAATAAAGATCGCATGAACACCATGCGCAAATTCTTTGAGGGCGTGGGCACAGGCGACGCCGCTGGCGTTTGGGAAAAATCTCCAAACCTGCAACCAGGCTTCCGCGCCACAAACCAAAAGAAACTCGAAAAACAAGCGAGGGCTGCGAAAGCAGCGCAAATGATTTAAATGCTAGTGCAAGATCACGATAGAGCTGGAGGGTATTGGGGCGCCGTTTACGCATTTTGCGCCGTCAAAGGTCTACAATGTGTGATCGACGGACCTGTGGGATGCGAAAATCTTCCCGTGACATCCGTACTGCATTACACCGATGGCCTGCCACCCCATGAATTACCAATCGTTGTAACGGGTTTGGGTGAAGGCGAAATGGGTGCAGGTACAGAAGATGCGATGAAACGTGCGTGGGGCACACTTGATCCAGCTTTGCCAGCCGTCGTTGTAACGGGCTCTATTGCGGAAATGATCGGTGGCGGTGTGACACCACAAGGTACGAATATCCAACGTTTCCTGCCCCGCACCATCGACGAAGATCAATGGGAATCTGCAGACAGAGCTATGACTTGGATCTTTACAGAATTTGGTATGACCAAGGGCCGTATGCCACGCGAAAAGGAACGGGCTGAAGGCAGTGCACCCCGAGTGAATATTCTTGGACCCATGTATGGCACATTCAATATGCCGTCCGATCTTGCCGAAATCCGTCGCCTTGTCGAAGGTATCGGAGCTGAGATCAACATGGTCATGCCACTCGGCGCCCATGTAGGTGAAATGCGCAATTTAGTTAATGCAGATGTCAACATCTGCATGTATCGAGAATTTGGCCGTGGCCTTTGCGAAGTCATGGGTAAGCCATACCTGCAAGCACCCATAGGCATTGACAGTACTACAAAATTTTTGCGTACGATGGGCGAAATGCTGGGCCTCAATCCAGAGCCATTTATTGAACAAGAAAAGCACAGCACTATTAAGCCAGTCTGGGATCTGTGGCGCTCTGTTACGCAAGATTTCTTTGCTACTGCATCCTTTGCGATCGTTGCGAATGAAACCTACGCTCGCGGTATCCGTAACTTTTTGGAGAACGACCTTGGCTTGCCTTGCGCTTTTGCCGTGGCACGGACACGTGGCAAAAAAACAAACAATGACGAAGTTCGCACTATGATGAACGAAAAGAAACCGCTCATCGTACTCGGCTCTATCAATGAAAAAATGTACCTTGCGGAAATGAAGGGTGGCTTTGGTCCAGCACCTGCTTTTATCCCAGCAAGCTTCCCAGGGGCTGCAATCCGCCGCGCTACCGGCACGCCCTTTATGGGCTATGCAGGGGCGACATATCTTTTGCAAGAAGTCTGTAATGGACTTTTCGATGCGCTGTTCCATATCCTGCCGCTGGGCACAGAAATGGATGCAACATCTGCAACACCAACACCTTTGCGCCGCGATTTCCCTTGGGATGCTGACGCACAGGCTAAGCTGGATGAAATTGTATCCAGCCATCCAGTTCTTACACGAATTTCCGCCGCCAAAACCCTACGCGACGCCGCTGAAAAGCGTGCGCTCGAAAATGGGTCAGAGCGCGTTGTTATTGAGACCGTTGAGGAACTGCAATTGTCAAAGGGAGAGACTTAATGACTGATCTGTCAAACAGCAGAGATATTCGGGAACCACGCACAAGGCCAGGTGTTGGAGTCAGACGTGGCGAATACTACACGTATTTTGCGCTGATCTTTTTGTTTGCATTGCCCATGAACAGCATCGCTTACGCACTGACAGCTTTGAAGGGTAAAACGCTGCCGTCCACAGGTCCTTTGAAAGCAACTTGGTGCGAAGCGCGTACTGTTGCCGCTCAGATTTTTAAGCTCTGATCGGCGTAGGAATTCGGTGTGCATCCAAGCGGATGCACATCACAACAGGTTCGCCACTCCCCCCCCGGGATTGGTGGATTACGACGAGGGATGAGCCCTCGTAATAACCCGGCCGCGGGGGGCGCGGCGTCAGTACACTTTTTTCAGGAGAAAAAACATGGCTGATAAAAACGACCTATCATTTACAGGTCTTACAGACGAGCAAGCGCAGGAATTGCATTCCGTCTACATGAGCGGACTCGCGATCTTCACTACGATCGCAGTTGTGGCGCATGTACTGACGTACATCAAACTGCCTTGGTTCGCTTGGTAACTGAGAGGAAATAGAAAATGGCACAGTTCTACAAGATCTGGCTTATCTTCGACCCACGTCGCGTTTTCGTGGCACAGGGTGTGTTCCTCTTTTTGCTGGCTGCGATGATTCATCTCGTATTGCTGAGCAACCCAGAGACCAATTGGTTCGATCGTGCCTTCGGCGCGGCTGAAGCAAGCGAATAAGCTCGAAAATTCAAGAAAAAGCTGTGGGCGGCGTATTTCGCCCGCAGCAAACCTAACAGAAATTCGTGTGGTGCAGCCCTGACCGCAGGGGCCACACAATAGGAGGAAGAAGATGGCACAGCTCAGCTTCGAGAGAAAATACCGGGTCCGCGGCGGAACCTTGGTTGGCGGTGATCTATTTGATTTTTGGGTCGGTCCCTTCTTTGTCGGCTTTTTCGGCGTCACCACATTCTTTTTTGCCGCACTTGGTACAATCATGATCTTTTATGGCGCTGCCTTAGGCGATACTTGGAACCCATGGCTCATTTCAATTAATCCACCGGCGCTCGACATTGGTTTGGGTATCGCACCTTTGACAGAAGGTGGCATTTGGCAGATTGTTACGTTATGCGCAACGCTGGCCTTCCTGAGTTGGATGATGCGCGAAGTCGAGATATGCCGCAAACTTGGAATGGGATATCATGTGCCATTCGCTTTTGGCATAGCGATCTTGGCTTATGTCACGCTTGTTATCATCCGTCCCGTTCTTTTGGGCGCTTGGGGTCACGGCTTCCCTTATGGGATTTTTAGCCACCTCGATTGGGTAAACAACGTAGGCTACGCCTACGGCAATTTCCATTACAATCCAGCCCATATGATCGCAATCACGTTCTTCTTTACAACGTGTCTGGCACTCGCATTGCACGGATCACTAGTTTTATCTGCTGTAAATACCGGCAGAAACCGTGATGGATCTAATCGCGAAATCGCAACACCAGATCACGAAGACACCTATTTCCGTGATCTGATTGGTTATTCCATTGGCCCACTTGGCATTCACCGCTTAGGTTTATTCCTTGCATTGAACGCAGTCGTTTGGTCCGCAATCTGTATCGTCATATCTGGCACCATTTGGTTCGACGCCTGGTCCAGCTGGTGGGACTGGTATGCTGAGCTGCCCTGGTGGGCTGACCTATAAGGAAGGATGAAAAAATGGCTGACTATCAAAATATCTTTTCGCAAGTTCAGGTCCAAGGCCCTGCAGAAATGGGCGTTGATCCCATGGGGACAGTGGCCGAAGGCCGCACTAACAGTGTTAGCTTCTCCAAGCTAGCTGGTTGGTTCGGCAATGCCCAACTGGGTCCAATTTACCTCGGCCCATTTGGTTTGGTGGCAATGGCAACAGGGTTTGCCTGGTTCTTTATTGTTGGCATGTCTTTTTGGGCACAAGTGGATTACTCTCCCGCTCTCTTTTTCCGGGACCTCTTCTGGTTGGCGCTTGAGCCACCCGCAGAAGAATATGGCTTAGGCATGGCACCACTGGATGAAGGTGGCTGGTGGATAATCGCATCTTTCTTCCTGTTAGTATCCGTAATCAGCTGGTGGATCCGCACCTATCTACGCGCAGAAGAACTTGGCATGGGCAAACATGTGTCTTGGGCCTTTGCTTCTGCCATCTGGTTGTTCTTGGTATTGGGTCTTTTCCGACCTGTTTTGATGGGATCCTGGAGCGAGGCTGTGCCTTACGGCATCTTTCCACACCTAGATTGGACGAACCTTTTTTCACTGACCTATGGCAACCTATTCTATAATCCGTTTCATGCGCTCAGCATTGCCTTCCTTTATGGCTCTGCCCTGCTGTTTGCAATGCATGGCGCGACAATCCTCGCTGTTTCGCGTTATGGTGGTGAACGGGAAATTGAACAGATTGTTGACCGCGGCACAGCATCTGAGCGTGCAGCGCTCTTCTGGCGCTGGACCATGGGCTTCAACGCCACAATGGAAGGCATTCACCGCTGGGCTTGGTGGTTCGCAGTACTGACAACGCTGACAGGCGGCATCGGTATCCTGCTCACTGGGACAGTTGTTGATAACTGGTTCGTATGGGCACAAGAGCACGGCTACGCGCCGCTGGACGAGTAAGGAGAAAGACTATGACTGATAACAACGACTACCTCCATTCTGGTGACGATCGAAACCTACGCCTTAGTGGCGAAGTTCTGATACTGATGCTCAAAGGCGCCGGATATGCTGCCGTCGCGTGTCTTGTCGTCGTCATCGGCATCTGGGCCATGTACGGCATCGGCCTTCTTCTTCCCGAAGAAAGCCGCAATACCGAAGATCCGACACCATTTTCATACAACCTCGTAATCGACGATACGGATTACACCTAACCGAATTGGGCTTGGCGACGCGTTCGCCAAGCTCAGTCTTTTGGAGCCTTGTCCCTTTGGCTCCGAAAAACGTCAGGAACCCAAATTCCTGACAGTCCTGTTGGCTACGGGAGACAGGGGATAGCGATCTTAAGAAACCTATCCCTTGTTCCCGAGCCAACAATAGGACGCTCCGAAGGGGCGAAGAATTTACGTTCCCCTAGCCAAGGACACATCACATGAACCGCCCAGACACTCCACTTCTTAACCGCATCAACATGCCATCTGATCTTAGGGGCCTGTCCAATGTTGACCTTTCTACTCTGGCGCATGAATTGCGCAGTGAAGTCATCAAAGCGGTTGCTTTAACAGGTGGGCACCTAGGATCATCCCTTGGTGTAGTCGAATTGACCGTCGCTTTACACGCCGTATTCGATACACCACGCGATAAACTGATCTGGGACGTTGGACATCAATGCTATCCACACAAAGTCCTCACAGGTCGCCGTGATCGTATGAACACTCTGCGCCAAGAAGGTGGAATTTCGGGCTTCACCAAACGCGCTGAATCGGTATTTGATCCCTTTGGCGCAGCTCACTCCTCCACGTCTATCTCAGCGGCACTTGGTTTCACAATTGCCCGCGATATGGGTCAACCTACAGGCGATGCCATCGCTGTAATCGGTGATGGCTCCATCAGCGCAGGAATGGCTTATGAAGCTTTGAACAACGCAGGGGCGGAGGGCCGCCGCCTATTCGTAATCTTAAACGATAACGAAATGTCAATTGCACCACCTGTAGGTGCCATGTCAAAATACCTCTCCAGCCTCTATGCCTCGCCTGCTGGCGACCTGCATCAAATGGCCGAAGGTTTTGAGGCAGCCTTACCGGGACCGCTCCGCGACCACGCGCGGCGTGCGCGCCAAATGGTTACTGGCATTACAAGCACACAATCTACCATGTTCGAAAATCTTGGCTTTCAATATATCGGACCTATTGACGGACATGACATGAATCAACTGCTGCCAGTGCTGCGCGCTGCTCGCATTCGTGCGACTGGTCCCGTTCTGGTCCATTGCTGCACCGTCAAGGGTAAGGGTTACGCCCCAGCCGAGAAATCGGCAGACAAATATCACGGAGTTGCCAAATTCGATGTAGCGTCTGGCCAGCAGAACAAGAAACGGCCGAATGCACCCAGTTACACTAGAGTCTTTGGCGAAACATTGACAAAAATGGCAAACCAAGATCCCACGATCATAGGCATCACCGCCGCAATGCCATCAGGCACAGGTATGGATATTTTTGCCCAAGCCCACCCCAAACGCATGTTTGATGTTGGCATAGCAGAACAGCATGGCGTCACCTTTGCAGCGGGAGCTGCAGCAGGTGGTCTAAAGCCTTTCTGCGCCATTTACTCCAGTTTCCTCCAGCGGGGATATGATCAAATTGTCCACGATGTAGCCTTACAAAACCTGCCTGTTCGTTTCGCCATCGACCGCGCAGGCCTTGTGGGTGCAGACGGCCCAACACACGCAGGAGCGTTTGATGTGGGTTACCTTGCTGCCTTGCCAAACATGACCGTCATGGCCGCCGCCGACGAGGCAGAATTGGTCCATATGGTCACTACCGCTGTCGCCCATAATAGCGGTCCAATCGCGTTCCGCTACCCGAGAGGTGAAGGCGAAGGCATTACTTTACCTGAACGGGGTGAAATTCTGGAAATTGGCAAAGGCCGTATCCTTAAAGAAGGTTCAGACGTTGCAATCCTGTCCTTTGGTGCACACCTAGCTGAAATTATAGCCGCAATGGATTATATAGAGTCCGTTGGCGTGTCAGTAACACTCGCAGATGCACGGTTTGCCAAACCCCTTGATACTGCGCTTATCCGCAGGCTCGCGAAGACCCACAAGGCACTTATTACGATTGAACAAGGCGCACAAGGCGGGTTCGGTGCAATGGTCCTCCATGAATTAGCAAACACAGGACAACTCGACGGTCATCTTGCTGTGCGCACGATGACCCTACCTGATCGTTTCATCGATCAGGCAGCACCAGACGCCATGTATGCCGAGGCTGGCCTGACTGCGACTGATATATCGGCTACAGCACTAGAAGCCGCAGGCGTAGATTTTCAAAAATCAAAGGAAGGCGTTTAACGTCTATTCAGCAGGCTCCACCGCAAAAATCATACTGCTGTGTTTTGCAAGATAAATAGCAATCCATGGCGTGAAAGCATTAGGGTTAGCCACAACTTCGTCCTTCAAATCAGCCATGTCCACCCAACGGGTTGCCATGACCTCATGAGGATTTAAATCCAATACAAGAGGTTCGCCGGTATCACAAACGAAAACCTCCACCACTTCGTGTTCAATCAGTCCACTACCCACGTCCGCACGGTATTCCACCTGCCCACGATATTTTGGTAGCAGGCCCTTGATCCCTAGCTCCTCGTCTAAGCGGCGCACAGCACAAACGTCCGCTTCTTCGCCCCATTGAGGATGCGTGCAACAGGTATTCGCCCATAGTCCAGGCGTATGATACTTCGACAACGCCCGTTGCTGGATAAGCGTCTTATTTCCTGCAATAACAAATACTGAAATTGCCTTGTGACGTAGACCCTGCTCATGAGCTGATAGCTTTTCAACAGGCTGTAAAACCCCCTCTTTCCAAGTTGGGATCATAATAGGCTCATTCACGTCCGTGTCTCCGCTACCAGGCCCATCAAGTGAGCGAGGTTTTTAATCCCAATCTTAATGTGCGCCATTGGTCGTGCTTTGACCAAGCGTTTATTCATATATGCCTCAAATGTCAGCCGTTGCACGTCAATATCGTGGCACAGGCTGACAAATCTTTCACGCCGGGCATCAGACCGATAATAAGCATTTTGCATTGCACCAAGCACCTTAAACACGCTTTTATGCTCACGCATAAACAATTTGCGCGCCAGTCGGAGGTCTTTGGCCCTTCCACTTTTCAAACAGGCCTCTGCCGCAGTTGCCGCAACACGTCCACCAACCATTGCGTAGTAAATACCTTCTCCCGAAGATGGTGCAACAACTCCAGCCGCATCCCCTGCCAAGACAACATCGCTACCATTGTCCCAACGGTCCATTGGCTTCAGTGGGATCGGCGCACCTTCACGTCGGATGGTTTCACATTCAGCAAGACCCGACGCTATGCGTAACTCCGCCGTTGCCTTCTTCAGATCTACGCCATCCAAACCTGTACCCATTCCAATGCTTGCAGATTTACCATGCGGGAACACCCAACCATAGAAGTCAGGCGAAATCGCACCATCATAAATCACATCACAACGCAGTGGATCATAATCCTCTCCTGCAGTGTCAGGAGCTTCAATAATCTCATGATACGCAATCACGTAAGGGATTTTATCACCACCAGGAACCTCAGCTTTGGCTACATTGGACCGCGCCCCATCAGCGCCAATGATTAGTTTAGTGCGCAACATACATTCTTCACCAGAAGCCTTGTCTCGATATACCACACAAGTGCCGTTGGCATCGCGTCCAATCCGAACGAACGTTCCCGTAAATCGTTTGGCTCCAGCCTGCTCCGCACGTTCACGAAGAAACTCGTCAAAATGTTCACGGTCCACCATGCCAACAAAACCATTCTCAATCGGAATATCCACACGCCGTTGAGTGGGTGAAATCATCCGCGCCGTGTTGATCCGTGCCACAATCTGATTATCAGGGATGTCAAAATCTTCTATTAAGCGAGGTGGGATCGCGCCACCACAGGGTTTAATCCGTCCATCTCGATCAATCATTGCAACTGATTTACCAGAGTTTGCCAAATCCATTGCCGCTGTTGCACCAGATGGGCCGCCACCAATCACCACTACATCGTACACGTTACTCTCCCGCTATAAAGGGTGCATGCACGCGCACCCTTTCATTTTTCATCACATGCAGAGCCATAAAGGCCGCTGCTAAAAATAATCCTGCTTCGCACAGAAACACGACGCCAAAGGCAGGGCCATCAGCCATAGACACCCTCATAACATCCACAGCCGCGGCGCCCAACAAACCACCAAAGCCCGCTGCAATCGCTTGCGCCGCACCCCATAGTCCCATGCGTGTACCTTCGCGTTTACCACGCCCGTCAGAAGCAAGCGCCATCATCGATCCAATTGCCGCCACCGCGAACATGCCATTGAAAAAACCAAGGCCAATCACCAGTGGAAACAGCGGTATGGCCAGTGATCCAACGCCGGCCATCGCAATCACCACCAAGGCTGCCGCTGATCCAATACACCCGCCTATTACCCAATTTCGCAGCGCACCAATTTTTAGCCCAGTAGCAACAAGCCCAACAGTCAGCATTCCTGCAAAAACACCCCCGTTTTGCGCACCACTCAGCCTGGTGGAATCTCCAGGAGTAAAGTCAAAGACAAGCCCCGCAAACGGTTCCAAAATCAGTTCCTGCATGAAATAAGCATTCATTGACAAGAAAACGAACAGCGTAAAATGCCGGGCTTTGCGTTCAGCCCAAATCTCCCGAAGCCCCTCAATGAAGGGGGCCGGATTGGGTTCTCTCTCGGCAACCACTTTGCGTTCAATACCCCATACAGCCAATACAGTCAGGACCAGTGCTCCAAAGACCACGGCGGATACCACGGTCACCAAGCGCAGTGGTGAATATGGGTCTAGAAAACTACCCGCCACACCCGCAGTCATCGCAATACCAAAAATCATCATCAGCCAAGTGATTGTAGCCGCCGCCGCCCGCCGCGCAGGCGCGGTTGCCGTGGCCAATAGCGCCAGCAACGATGTGCCAGACGCACCAACACCAATACCAATCAAAACGTAAGCTAACACTGACAGCAGCAGAGCACCCATAAAATGGATTTTAAACAGTGTCACACCCAGTGCCGCCAATAAACCACCCACTGCCAGCACGACCATTCCACCAATAATCCAACGTGTGCGATTGCCACCAGTATCAGACGTAAATCCCCACTTAGGCCGCGACATCTGAATACCATAATGCAGGCCGACCAGCGCCCCCGGTAAAGTCGCAGGTAGAGCAAACTCAACCACCATCAGACGATTCAGCGTCGATGTGGTAAGAACGACAATCGCACCCAGCGCCATTTGTACCAAACCCAGTCGCACAATTTGTCTCCATGTCAGCGTCATGACACACTCCGCAATGCAAGAGCTGTTATCATCATACCTGTTATATATAGAACAACGCCTGTGCCGTTGTACCAAGGCGCCCTTGCCTTTGGGTCGCGTAGCATGATCCGCATAGCTAAACTCTGCACAAACAAAACCACCAGAACGGCGGCCCCATGCAACGGCTTGCCCCACACAAACAAAAGACCGACCACAACCACCTGCGGCACAGCCATTGCCCAACAAGCAAACTTGGCCGCACGTTCTAGTCCAAGCATCACTGGCAAGGAGTTTACCCCCATCTGGCGGTCGCCCTCTAAAGCTTTAAAATCGTTCAACGTCATAATTCCATGCGCGCCGATCCCATACAGCAGCGCAATCACAACCGTTTGCCAACTTGGCGCTCCAGACGCCATGACAGCCGCTCCTGTAAACCATGGTAGGCTCTCGTAACTTAGCCCAACCAGCCCTGGTCCCCACCAGCCCGATCGCTTCAAGCGCACAGGTTCTGCACTGTAAGCCCATGCTGCCAACACGCCCAAAATAGTCGCACCAAACCCCCAAGGGCCAAGTTGATAACCAACAATCAACGACAAACACGACATAGTCAGTGCAATCCACAAACCCCAACGGTTTGGAATGCGGCCAGATGGAATCGGGCGATTCGGTTCATTGATTGCATCCACATGGCGATCACACCAATCATTAGCCGCTTGGCTCATGCCGCAAACAATCGGTCCAGCTAAAAGAACACCTAACAGAACAAACCAAATTTGTTCTAGAATAGGCGTGTCCATAGATACCACACCGCACAGATACGCCCACATGGGTGGAAACCACGTGATCGGCTTGATCAACTGCAGCATCGCCACCGGTTCAGGCAATTTGCGTTTAGGAATCAAAGCTGTGACGGTCATAGTGTAATGTTAGCCTGACACTATGATCGACGACAAGTGTAATGTTTGACTTACAATACACTGGCCAATCGTTTAATTTTGATTCAGAATACAGTACAAATCGCACAAATTTGGGCCAAGGCCTTTACGCCTAGCGATCAAACACATAATTTTATAGTCTAATTAGGGAGTAGGACGGATGAAATTTACTAAGCTAGCAGTACTGGGCTTCACTCTGATGGCAGCGCCAGCATTCGCAGACGGTCACGCAACCGGCAGTGCGGAGGATGGCAAAGGCGTCTTCAAAAAATGTAAAGCATGCCATTCAATAGTTGATGCGGATGGCGGAGTGATCGTTAAAGGTGGCAAAAATGCCCCGAACCTTTATGGTGTTTACAATCGTGTTGCAGGAACACAAGAAGACTTCGCTAAAAAATACGGCAAGTCGCTAATCAAAGCAGGCGAAGCAGGTTTGTTATGGAACGAAGCAGATTTTATCACTTATGTAGCTGATCCAAAGAAATTTTTGAAAGCATACCTGAACGATAAAAAAGCAAAGTCTAAAATGTCATTCAAGCTGAAAAAAGAACAAGCCGCTAAAGACGTTTGGGCATTCATTGTTGCGAACGGTCCAAACGTCGAATCAGCTGAAGCCAACACGGCAACTGATTAACCTTTGACTACGAGAAACAGGAATGGCGCGCAGTTTCGCGCACCATGCCTTTGAGTAAACTAATTTACCGAGCCTGAAAGCATTTTTAGAAGATTCGACATCTTTGCTTTAGCTTCTTCGTACTCAATCGCCACCGCATCTGGCGTCATCAAGTCTACCAAATCACTACAGGCTTTTACAATATTACCGCTGACAAGAATCAAACATTCTGGCCGCACGACACGGATTGCAACAATCAGTTTAGCAAGCACCGGAAGAGCACGTTCACCCGCTGCAGAGAGGCCGATCAAAACGCTTTCTGATTGCGTAATCTCTTTAATTAGTTCTTCGTGGCTGCGTCCAATTTTTAGATCAATATCCCAACCATCTTTTCGAAAAAGATCACTTGCAATTTTAACTCCCAGTATGTGAGTCTCTCCAGGGCAAGACGCAAATATAGCGCAGCGGTGCGGGAATTCTAACGAAGACGCAAAAAGCGGATTCAAGCCGCGCATGATACTATAGATACGGCTCGTGCCTGTCGTAACTTCAACGAAAGTAATGAAGTCCTCGTCCCACCATAAACCCAATTTACGCGCTGCTCCCACCAAATACGTAAGGTAAAGGGTATCAAGATCGACGCCACTATCACGCAATTCAGTGACTAATCGCAATCCAGCCATTGGATCTTTTGAAATCAAATTTTGACACAACCGTTCAATTTCTTGGTTCTGCGTCAAACTATCAGGCAAAACTTTTTTATCAGCCTGATTAGCAAGTCGATCCAGCACTTCACGCGCCAAAAGCTCTAGCGTTTCTTCAGGCATTTTATGCCCAAGCGTCCTAATGTCCGACAGCGTTTTCCGATAAATTGAATTCCGAAAAGCGCCGCCGTGACCACGATTATAAGTCATTGTCCCTTTGACCTTGTCCTGGTTGGCTTACTGCACGATAAGCTTCGAGGGTCACAAAGCAAGCTTTTACATTATATTTAATGGAAAAGAGGCGGTTTCAGCTCGCCAATGGCGGACAGGACCAAACCACACGAAATCCTTGATGCGCAGTCGTGGTATCGGGCGAAGACCCAGAGCGTGCCGCTATTCTGTAACGATAACAATAACTTTTGTGACATAGAAATGATCCACCTTTGGACAGCCGGAACCCTGTCATACTCTTCAAACGTTTCTTTACACTTTTTTTCAAAGACTTGATTTTATAGGTGTCATGCGTCCACTCCCAAACGTTCCCCACCATGTTGAACAAACCATATCCATTCGGTTCAAACGATTCTGCTGGCGCTGTTGTTCCAAACCCGTCAGCTTTGCTATTGTTTTCAGGGAATTTTCCTTGCCAAATATTGCAGGGAAAATAGGACATGTCATTTGGCTGCACCTCGCCCCAGGGAAAAGTCACATCACCCAACCCACCACGCGCCGCATGTTCCCATTCTGCTTCTGTCGGCAAACGCCCACCTGCCCATTCCGCATAGGCCTGCGCATCATTCCAAGATACATGAACCACAGGGTAATCTGGACGAAAGGCATCTTCCATTGTGTTGGGTCCGTTGATGTACTTCCAATTAGCCCCTTCAACTCGACGCCACCACTCAATACCTTGTACAGCCTGAGTTGCACCTATGTGATCAGGCACCTCTGACCAAAACACAAAAGACCAACCAAACCGATCTGCTTCAGTCACATAATGCGTGTCCTCAATAAATGCTGCAAACTCAGCGTTGGTCACAACAGTAGGACTCATCCAAAAGGGTTTCATCGTCACTTTGCGCAGAGGTGTTTCACCGTCATCCGGAATGCCCGCAATCTGCGTCCCAACAAGGCCCTTACCCCCAGGAATCAACACCGCATGCTTACTTAAGTCCTCTGAAGAAGGACGAGATATAGTTTCAGCGGCAAAGTAATTGTAGGTCTCGCCGCGCGTTGGTGTGCAACACCCTTTGATCTTATCGTCTATATGCGTCATTTCATTACGCTATGCAAAAAATGAAAGTAACCCAAGCCAAAGTTGCCACGCTTTCAGATTTGAGTGGAAAGTTTAGGCAACCTCCATGACCCTTGCAATTGTCTCACCTATAATTGCGGGATTTTCAGCAACCGTCACACCAGCAGCCGACAGAATTTCCACTTTCTCGGACGCGCTTTCGCCAAAGGCTGAAATAATTGCACCCGCGTGCCCCATCGTCCGTCCCTTTGGTGCGGTCAAACCTGCAACATACGCGACCACAGGTTTCGTAACATGATCGCGGATATACTCCGCCGCTTCCGCCTCTTGCGGGCCACCAATTTCACCAATTAACGCTATAACATGAGTCTCATCATCGTTTTCGAATTGTTCGAGAATATCCTTGAACGATGACCCATTAATCGGATCTCCACCTATACCAACAGATGTCGAAACACCAAGACCCAGATCTTTCAACTGCGCAGCAGCCTCATACCCTAGCGTTCCAGATCGGCCAATAATTCCGACGTTTCCTTCCAGATAGATGCTACCTGGCATGATCCCCAAAAGCGCCTTACCCGGGCTGATCGTGCCAGCACAATTTGGTCCAGTCAAAATCATACGACGCTCTTTGGAGTAGCGGTACATGTAGCGCTTCACACGGATCATATCCTGGGCGGGGATGCCGTCGGTGATGCAAACGCAATATCGGATACCCGCATCTGCCGCTTCCATAATACTGTCCGCTGCGAACGGTGGTGGGACAAACACTAGCGATGCCTCTGCCCCTGTTTTTGCAACAACCTCTTCAACCGTATTGAAAACTGGGATACCGTCTACCGTTTCACCACCTTTGCCAGGAACTACGCCACCCACAACATTCGTACCATAGGCTAACATGTCTTTAGTGTGGAGACGTGCCATCTTACCCGTTATGCCTTGGACGATAACTTTTGTAGTGCGATCTAAAAGAATACTCATGACACTTCCTTCAACATTGAAGCTCTTGAAGTATCACTCTGCCAAGCAGCAACGCTGCGCTCAGCCGCTTCTTTCAATGTGGTTGCGCGAATAATTGGAAGCCCAGACTGCGCTAGAATTTTTTGGCCCGCTGCTACGTTATTACCAGCAAGGCGTACGATGACAGGCACAGCAACTTGCACCTCTCTCAATGCTTGGATCACACCCTCTGCGACCCAATCACAACGGTTGATACCTGCAAAAATATTCACCAAAACCGCTTGCACGTTTTTATCCGACAAGACCAAACGGAATGCCTTAGCAACCCTCTCTGGCGTTGCACCCCCTCCGATATCGAGGAAGTTGGCAGGCTCACCCCCCGCCAATTTAATCGTGTCCATTGTCGCCATCGCCAAACCCGCACCGTTCACGATACAGCCAATGTTGCCATCCAGCCCAACATAGCTGAGACCTCGATCAGCCGCTCGACTTTCGCGTGGGTCCTCTTGCGATTTATCCCGTAGCTCGCTGATTTGTGGGTGACGAAAAAGCGCGTTGTCATCAAAAGTCATTTTCGCATCAAGCGCAATTACACGGCTATCAGATGTGATCACAAGAGGGTTTACCTCCACCATAGTCGCATCCAATTCAGTGAAGGCGCGATAACACCCCTGTAATGTGCGCACAATCTGCTGCACCAGCTTTGGTTCAATGCTCAACTTGAACGCTATTTGACGGCATTGAAATTCTCGTAAGCCAACAGCGGGTTCCACTATGGCACGCACGATACTGCCAGGTTTACTAGCGGAGATCTCTTCTATCTCCATTCCACCCTCAGCAGAAGCAACAATCATCACACGCTGTGTGCTACGATCAAGGACAAATCCGAGATAAATTTCTCTGTCGATCGACATCGCAGCCTCGACATATACGCGGTAGATACCTTTACCCTCTGGTCCTGTCTGATGCGTTATTAATTTACGACCAAACATGTTTTCTGTCACATCTTGGATTTCCTGGTCGCTTTCACAAACCTTAACACCACCAGCCTTACCACGACCACCTGCGTGAACCTGCGCCTTCACAACCCATCGATTGCCACCCATCTCACGAGCACGATATGCTGCTTGCTCAGGGCTATAAGCAAGCGCACCCTCAGGCACGGTCACGCCGAAATTTGAGAGAACTTCTTTAGCTTGGTATTCGTGGATATCCATAATGAGGTCCCTCCCATAACTGACCTAAATTTATTCTGCGGCGACGGCTTGATTATAATGAGACTTCATCGCAGCATCGACTTGGGTTTGCTCAAAATTTGCCCCAAGGTCACGCATGGCTTGACCAAAGCGGCTCACAATGTCACGGATCGCTGCCTCGTTGAGCAGGTTAAGGATCCCAATACGCACTTGAACTGGCTCGGACAGAGTTGGCCAGATCCCAAAGTTTTGCGCACGACAGTGTTGTACCAACTCCATCTCTCTTCCTGCCATGTCATCAGGTAGGTTGAGCACAATCAGCGAGGTCATGTTCGACGTGACATCACAGCCCATCGCCGTCACTGCGCTACGCAGCGCCGTTTCATGAAAGGCATAATCCTGCGCGCGTCGTGCAATAGTCTGATGCAAAGTTATCCGCAACGCCTCGTGGAACGCCGCAACCGCATATGCTGAATGCGTGCGATGGTATGTACCAACTGCTGCATCCTTACCGTTCAGAACACCCCAGTGGCGCGCCTCCAAAATTGGATGGTGACAGAATGTTCGCGTTCCAGTTGCTGCCAACGTCTCAATGTAGGTATCTGTGAACGACACAGGCGCATACGTCAAAGGTAAACAACAAATACCTTTTTGCGGACAAGACGCCCAGCCATGAACACCAGGGTAATCATCTATATTAAAGTCCTCAACGCCCAAAGATGATACGGCATCCACCAAACCCATAACACCGTACTTTTCGCAAGCATCACTGAAGCGCTGAAGGTCGTTGATCCGACCTGACCCTGTTTCCCAATGGGCCATGGCTGCCCATTTTGGCTTATGCTCTGCTAGAGATCTTTCAATAATTTCGCCTGTAACGGACTGCCCGTGTGGTATGTTGACAATTTTTACACTTTTCGCATGCGGGTTCATGGAATCCTCGGCGAGCTCTTCCGCCGTTGCTGCTTTCATCCGGACAGTAAGACCATCGATACCTGAGAACGTGCCGTTAACAAACATAACCACCTCGTCACCTGGCATCACAGCGCTGAACATCGTATCTAGCCCACTCCACCCTGTACCAGCCACTCCAAAAGTGTACGTATTTTGAGTTCCCATGACTTCTCGCAACATGTGCTTACATTCTACCATACCTCGCAAAACGTCTGGATGCATGTGATCAGCCAAACCAGCACCTACAAACCGACTGAGTACGCGCTCATCTGTGTTTCCCGGACCAGGACCTGCCGCGATGGTATGTGGGATGTCGAGTTGAGGGTAGATATTCGTCAAGGTCATGATTGCTCCAGAAAATCAGAGGGTCAGCGATTTTTTTTAAAATGAAACACGTAGACTTTTACCACAACACTCCTTAGACCTGCCTTTGGGTAGCTAAATAGGTAGTAATATTACTATCCTTTAGTATTGAATATGGTATTTTATGGTTAATATTTCATCAAATAGATGGGACTAATGGAAAAATAATCACATGAATCAATTTCTTGATAAACCAGATAAGCCTGTCGATATCATTCTTGCCGATGCCAATCCCATAGTTCTGGCAGCCATGTCTGAAATACTCGAAAAAGATCAACGCTTTTCATTAGTGGCCACGTCTGCAACTGCCGAAGGATTTTTCGCCACTGCCCTGAGAATTCCTGTGCAGATTGGGATTATTGATTGGAACCTCCCGTCTCTCGGCGGCGCAAAGTTAATTGAAATTCTGCGTGACAATAAAAAGGCACCTCGCGTTGTGGTTTACGCCGAAGACACAGCTGACTTACCACGTCTTGCTATGAATGCAGGCGCCGCCGCTTTTGCACCGCGTTCATCCGCCCCTGAAACGCTGCTCGATATCTGTATTGAAGTCGCAAACGGTAAGATGGTGTTCCCATTCCTTGACGTGCGCGAGTTACAAACTGACCCCATCCAACAACTATCAAGAAAAGAACATGTCATACTTGAGGCGCTATCCAAAGGGCTTACCAATCGCGAGCTGGCATCCGAGCTCGATATTTCAATTAACACAGTGAAGTTTCACTTATCGAATCTCTATGATAAACTTGACATAAAAAACCGCGCCCAAGCCATCGCATTTTTCTACTCGTCGCGCCTCACGCGTGATCAGGAGAGCCTGGACGGTATACCCAGATAGACCAAAAGAATTCTTGACTTGCCAGATTAAGAAACCCCTTTGTGTCGTAAACATAACGCTTATTGAAAGGCGCAAACCACATGTCATTCCATCCAATTGAACAGGCTGCTGGCCGTCTTAACCGTTCTGAACTTGCTGTACCCGGCTCCCAACCAGAAATGTTTGAAAAAGCTGCAAAATCTGAAGTGGATATTGTCTTTCTAGACCTCGAAGATGCCGTCGCTCCGGATGAAAAACAACAGGCTCGTAAGAATGTTATCAGAGCCTTAAATGAAGTTGATTGGGGTAAAA
>Ga0315315_10000090_pt1 | contig 62020 bp, 73 predicted proteins | sample M140m3416metaG_FD_203699 | JGI IMG/M metagenome (GOLD analysis project Ga0315315, IMG submission 203699) | Ammonia-oxidizing marine archaeal communities from Monterey Bay, California, United States - M1 40m 3416 | ecosystem: Environmental > Aquatic > Marine > Intertidal zone | place: USA...
CAGCAGTTGTTTTTCCAATTTGACCAAGTGATTCTGAAACTTCTTGAGCAATAAGACCATATCGAGTTCTTTTTTTAGTACTCTCTTTTAAACTATATTGTACTGGTCTTAATGAATTTATAAAATTTAAACCAAGTTCCGAACCACTAATGTGTTCTTTAATTTTTATATCAGATTGATTATTGAAGTTATCTGCATATATTTCATCCCACCATCTACTGGTATTACCCATATCTCTAGTTGAATTTCCAGAGTTGTAATAAGCAGCGTCGATATCCCCTCCTACATATAAAGTACTTCTAATATTTCCTAGTGTGGTTTGGTCTGAGTTATAATTGAATTGTTGTATGTTGACTGAACCACTGGAGACTTGAATATATTTGGCAGTTAAATCAGAAGTTGTTGCAGCTGAATCTCCTTGAATAGCTACTTTTCCACCTTTTACATTAATAAGTGTTGGTTGAGACCCCCAACCTGTACCTTGTCTTTCAATCTGAACATATTTTGTTGAATCATTTAAAACTTGTAATCCTCTTGAAGTTAATTCAACAACATTTGATGGTATAACAATAGTCATATAAGAATTAGAAGAAGATAGTGTATATGTTATTGAACTTGGTGTTGTTGTATAATAAGTTGTAGTACCATTACCACTTGAGTCATAATCAATTTTATATCCACTTGAAGCTGCAATCTTGATATAATATTGAAATTTATAAGTTCCTGCATCTAGTGTAATACTCTTACTTTGTTGAGCCCAAGAAGATACTTCGTTATATGAAGTATCACTATAATAATTACCATTACGATTTTGCCATTGGTTATTATATCCAGTATTTACTGATTCCCAATATTGAGTTGTTGTGTATGCACCTCGATGATTACCAGACCATACCAAAACATCAGTTGTGGCACTTGTTGATTGATTTACTGCTCTTACATAGAAGTAAAAATAATGAGTTCTTGGCCCTCCACTTTGGAAAAAAGATGGATGGGTCTGTCCAGCATATGCTGGTGAGTAATTCGGATAATCGGTATAACCACCATTTGTAGATGCAGGTGTACTTATATCTATTGCCTGAGGTCTCCCAACTGTTAAGTCATAAGTTCCAGTTTGTTCTATCGTATATGTTGTTGCTGTTAAAGTTTCTGCTACCTCAGTTCCATAAACTAAATAATTATTATTTGCATCACTTGTTGGTAGATTAGGTGTTGATGCAACATAATCCATATCGTTTATAGAAACATTTGTACCTGCAGTTGATGACCACTCATTTGCTGGTTTTAATCTTAATTTAGTTTCAGAACCAGTTTTAAATAGTATTTCAGGTACAACAGGGTCTAAAATCATATCATCATTTACAGAAACAAATTTTCCACCAGAAGATGATTCTTGTGCTTCCCATAATCCCACAACACCTGATGTTAATGAAATTGCACCTGATACAATTGCATCTTGACATGTCATGTTTCCTTCTATATCAACTGAAAATTTTGGATTTGTTAAATCTGTACCTACTGATATAGTACTACCAGCAAGTGTACCTCCTTGTATCTGTGAACCACTTATTCTACCATGTACTAATAATGATGATGAACCTTGATTCCATCGTAAGAAACCTGTACTACCACTTAATTCGAAATCACCACTACTTGATAGATATGATGTCCAATCTGAATTAGCATAATATCCAAGATTATCTGCACCTAAAAATAATCCAACCCCACTTGGTGATACATTTTTAATTAGTTTACCAGTGACCGGGTCTACCGAACCACTAGCTCCAGCTGCAGTAAGAGCTGAATTTGCAGTTCCTTGAGCAGCAGTTGCATCTGATTGAGCATTAGAAGCAGTTGATTGAGCATTATTTGCTGCCGTATTGGCAGTATTTGCGGTTGTAGTTGCAGTTGCAGCAGATGCAGTTGCGTCATTTGCAGTTCCTTGGGCATCATTTGCGGCTCCTTGAGCAGCAGTTGCGGTTGATTGGGCATTAGAAGCAGAAGTTGCAGCATTTCCTGCTGCCGTAGTTGCGAATGTTTGTGCATTTGATTGAGCAGCAGATGCGGATGCAGCTGCTCCAGCTCCGAAATCTACTGCAGATGTTGAACCTGCTTGTATCGTTATTGCACCAGCAATATTTAATGAACTACCATTCCATTCTAAGTAATTTGAATCAGAACTACTGCCTAAAAAGAATTCACCACTCGAACTTAAGTAAGCTTTCCAATTTGATGAATCGTAATATCCTAAGTTGTTTGAACCTAAATACAAACCAGCTCCACTTGGAGATGCGGTTTTGATTACTCTTCTTGTTGTTGGGTCTACTGAACCACTACTTCCTGCTGCAGTTAGAGCTGAATTTGCTGTTGATTGAGCAGTTGAAGCATTAGTTACTGCAGTATTTGCAGTTGATTGAGCGTTTGAAGCTGAAGTTGCTGCGTTTGTTGCTGCCGTACTTCCACTCGTTACAGAATTAGCTGCTGCGGTACTTGCAAAAGATTGAGCGTTGGATTGGGCGGTAGATGCAGCGGTTGAACCACTCGTTACCGCATTTGATGCTGCGGTTGCAACAGAAGTATTAGTTGCAGCATTACCACCAGCAGTAATTGTTATAGCACCTTTTATACTTAAGTTACTACCATCCCATGTAAGGAATCCATCTGAAACCCCACCCTTCAAACTCATTACATTACTATTACCATCTTTTCTTCCTATATAAATTCCATTGGCAGAATCGTATGAAGTAATTCCACCAATTGCCATATATGGGTTTTGACTAGTTCCTGCGTTTGAGGTATCTGAGTTTAATGCGATTACTGGATAACCAGAACCACTTGTTCCTATATTTACTGTTCTATTTGCATATACATCTTGAGAAAATAAAACATCTGTTGCAACTGAACTAAATGTTGCTCCAAATGATTCCCAATATGTGGCGTGTGAACCACCTGATGTTGGTTGTTGGTTTGCATTAGATGCTGTATGAGATGATTTGGCTAAATAATATTCTCCAGTAGAACCTTGTACAACATCTCTTCTTAATGATGAAGATACATATTCTATATTTAATCCCCATACTCCTCGATATGTTACACCAGGCCCTGGTGGACCAGGTAAACCATCTGCTCCATCTGTTCCATCTGTTCCATCTTGTCCATCTTGTCCATCTTGTCCATCCGAACCAATATTACCTGCAATTGCTTTTGTATAATTTACTACTTGTTGGTGGTCGGTTATATCTCCACTACCATCTTTATAATTTAAATTAATAGTTAGTGAGGCACTATCTGAATTAAATGATGCAAGTGAATATTCATTTTTAGTTGGAGTAGCATTTGTTGGAACACAACCAGAACCAGTAATACCAACAATATCAAATCTGTTATTCGTAGATAATCCTTGTTGATGTTGTATTGTTTCTGAACCTATTCTAAATGTTACTGAACCACTACTATCACCTAGTGATGATACAGCACTTTGTGAAGTTGCGTTAAATGTTTGATTGTTTGTTGTAGTATTAAAACTAATACCATCTAATTTCTTAACTGGTGATACTGAAACTCTATCTGTAAATACAGAACCAAATTCATCAGAACCACTAAACTCATATGTTGTATTTCCTGCTCCAAATGAGTAATCAGATGCATTTAATGTAAAAGTTGTTATACCATTTACTGTTGAACCTTGTGTAAGACCAGGTTTACCACTTCCACTATTTACTGTAAGTGTTGTTGTATCTGATGCAAGGTTTTTTCTTTGTGCTTGTATTGTTATACTTTGACCACTTGGGTCTACTGATAAATCAGTTGCCTTATAAAAGAATTGATTTTGATTTGATGTTACAATAAGTGCAGATGCAGGTTCACCATCTTCAAATCTTGTGATTGTTTCAAATTCTTCTTTATCTTCTATTGATGCAGTATAAGTAATAGAACCTACAATTTGTGAACTAAGTGAACCACTAAACGATGCAATTGTTAAAACATTGTTAGTATTTAATGCACCAGGATAAGCTTCTCCTTGAGATGAATAAACTGTTGGGTTTATGAATACACCATTTTTATCGAATGCTGCAGATGCAAATGTAATTGAACCAGTCAATCCATTTGAAGTTACTCTGAATCTTGATTGTTGGAATGGTGGATTACCTAGTGAACCACTTGAGAATCTAAATGCAGTTCTATCAGTTTCAAATTCTAATAATCTAACATTTGATGTTGTTGTTAAATTTCCACCACTAAAGTTTTTTGATTTGTTTACTTCTACTGGTATAAAGTTATTATTTATATCATAGAATTCAAATTTAAAATCAAAGAATTCTGAATCTAATTTTCTTGGTACTTCTTGTACAAGTGTAAATTCATCTGGTGAAAATGATGTTTCTTGTGCATTTCTAAAAGATACATTTGATATGTACCAATCATCACCATTTACTTCTAATACTAATCTTGCACTACCAGAGTTAGTTGAAATAATATTTTTACTAACATCAAATTTTTGAAGAGTGTCATCAGAACCACTAATTATTTCTATGGATTGTGTAAAAGAAGAACCACTTAAATATGCGTGTATTTGTTTAGATGAATTTACAGAACCTGATAATTTTGTTTTAAATGAAATATTATATTCTATATCATTTCCAATATCTAAAGATTCTGATGTGTATATTAATTGTGTTCCACTTCCACCATAATTTATTTTTACACCATTTAATAATTGTGTATTATCTAGTGTGACTGGGTGAGCATCTGATGATGTAATCCAATAATTAGATAAATTGTAGTTATTAAATATACCATATGAAAGTTCAGTATCTGCAGTTGTTGTTATATCTTTTAGTAATTCTGTTGATTCTAGTTTCTGTTCTTGTACGAGTGTAAAATCACCTGTTTCATTTCTTGATTTTCTAAATACTTTTATTCTTGCAACATCACCAACGAATGATTTTAAGTTTGTTATTTTTATTTTAGCAAATGAACCAGTTAATGCAGATTCAACTACTGTAATTCCTTCTTCATTATCAAATGATGATGTGTATCCAATATTTGTAAATCCAGTTACTAATCCATCTGAACCAGTATGTGCACTATCTACTAAAACTTCTGTTTCACTTAGTGCCTCTTTTACAGTTGGGTTATAATTTAAACTTGGGAATGATATTGTACTTTCATCGATTGATGAAGTAAAGTTGGGACCAGAGTTAACTTTTAATCTATATAATACTCCTCCCCCATAATTACTATAATCTGTTCCAGCTTCTGGTTGGAAAGGAATTCCATCTAAACTACCACTCTGAGTTACTGTTGGTATTGTTTTGGTAAATAATGGTTTTGATATTTCTTCAATAGAAATCTTAGGTCTTTTGAAAAATCTAACTCTTGTTTCGTTGGCAAGATTTCTATTGATGTTAAGTTGTTTTTCCCACTTAACATTGTAGATGCCTTTCCAATTATCTGGTACATCTATTTTATTACCCTCATCATCAAAATATGATTTTAGTTCTCCAAGTATGGTAATTTTACCTAATCCAATAGGAGTATCTTCATATACATAAACTCCAACTACTTTAGATAATCCTTCGTAATATTGAGGAACTCCTTGACCTGGTTCGAAGTATATTGGATTACCATTTACATCTAAAACTTCTATTTTTATTTCAGTAGTTTCTTTTAGACACTCAGAACCTTCAATAAGAAATCCATTCTTACCACCAGTAAGGTTTTCACCTAATTCAGTAATTCTAAAGTATGTTGAGTTTGGATTGGTATCATTTAGAAATACACCAAATTTACTCAAATTCTCTAGGGATGAAAATTTTTTGATTATTGCCATACCTTTATAAATATTGAGTTATTTAATAAGTGTATATATATTCTATGGAAACCTATGGGAAAATATTCTACTATACAAATTACAAAAGAAACACTTAAGTTGTTAAGTGATTACTGTGCAGATAATGGTTACAGTAAAAGTGGATTAATTGAAAAATTAATTAAAGATAAAGTTAAAAAAGAAGTACCTTCTCAGAATGTGTTAAGAGTTAATACTTAACATTTGAAAATCCTTTTTCTTTCTTAATTTCAACTAAATCATCTACAACATCTCGCATTGAATCAATATGAGATATTACCATAACGAAATCAAACTGAGTTTTAAGGTATGTGAACAACATAAATAAAGATTGTAGGTTCTCACTATCTAAAGTACCAAATCCTTCATCTATTACAAGGAAATTAGGTCTAGGAAGATTACATACATTAATAAGTGCAACTCGAATTGCTAATCCACTAATGAATCTTTCCATTCCACTACACATTTCTAAACTCCATCTCTGGTCTCCATACACTAAATAGGCATTAATGTTTTTACCATCGATTTCTAACTGCATTCCAAATTCTACGATTTGTCCTAATATATTGTTTACCTCACCTTCTAACATTGGAAGTGCCTTTTCTATCAGTTCATAGGATACACCATCTCTACTTAAAGCATTTAAATAGAAATCATATAGTTTACTCTGTGCTTCTAAGTTTTTTACTTCTTGTATTCTATCTTCTATAATTTCTTTTTGATTCTGAAGTGCAGATATTTTACCATTTAATTGTAATATATCTTTGTTATTATTTTTTATATCTTGTTTTATAACATCCCACTCAGAACGAACATTTACTATCTCATCTCTTATTTCTTTGTTCTTTTTAATTTGTTTTTCGTTCTTATAATATTCTTTAACAAGTTGCTCTTGTTGACCAAATTGTGTAATATACTTGTATTCTTCAGTTTCGGTTGTTGATAACTTGTTGATAAGTCCACTCAACTCTCTATCTATCTTATCTTCTTTTTCTTGAGCTTCTTTAAAGTTTTTCCATTCTTTTTCATAACCTTTTAAAGAATCTATTTCAACATTTATATCTAACTTTTCTTTTCGTAATGACTGTAATTCTGATTCCTTTTCTTGTATTTCAGATTCAACTTTTTCTTTTGTATCTAGTATAGATTTAGAGTTTTCCATACAAACATCACATTCTTCGTTGTATTTATGAGAATCTAAATGGTCTTTTCTATCGTACAAAGATTCTAATTTTATATTTACTTTTTCGATATCAGATTCTACATCAGATAATTTTATCTTTTTTATCTTTAAAATACCAATACTATTTTCTAATACTTCTTCATCAAATTTATCAAGTATTTCTTCTAATTCAAGTTGTAGTTCTTCTCTATGACTAATTCTATCTTGAATAGAATCTTTTTGTTTTGTTGTATCATCCTTTTTCTTTTCTAGGATTCTTAATCTTTTTTCTAACTCTTCAATCGATACACCACTATCTGCGTTTAGGTTAACAATCTTCTCATTTAACTTGATTATTTGCTTATTAAGTTTTTCTTCTTCTTTCTTACATTTATCTTGTTGTATCTCTAATAACTTGTAGGCAGATTTCTCCCCCTTTAACTTTGTATCGATTTCGGCCAATTTCGTCGTAAAATCGTCAGACTTAAACTTTCTGATAAGTGTTGCATTATCTCTGTTTTGTTCACTTGCTTGTTGATATAATTTATCAAAGATATCTACTCCAATAAATTGAGAAAGAGTTTCTTTTCTTTCGGATTGTGATTTATCAATAAATAAAGCATTGTTACCTTGTAGTGAAAGAGTAGTTAATACAAAATCCTCAAACTTACCTAAATACTTTTCAATGTTCTTATTTGTTTCTCTTCGTTGTTCACCATTAAGTGATTCAAGTACTCCTGCATCTTCTTTCCAAAAGTTAACATCAACTTTAAGATTAGTTCCTCTTCGTGTCCATTTAGCAGTTCTTTCAATAAAGTATTGTATTCCATCTATTTCAAAGTTAAACTTACAATAGAATTTATCCTTACGATTATTAAGAATATTTTTAGATGATGTAGTACGAGATGTTTTATCGTAAATACAAAAACATAGTGCATCAAATAAAGATGATTTACCACTTGCGTTTGGAGCAAAGATTCCTATGATACCTTGTGCCTTATCGAATCTTACCTTATTATCTTCACCATACGAGAACATATTAGAAAAATGAAATTCTTTTGGTGTCCATAATATATTACCAGCAGAATCTGAATCATCTATTCGTGAGTTTAATTCTGTATTTATTTCTTGAATACTATCAAGTTCTTCTGAATCTAATAGATATTGTCTTTCTAAATAATCTCTGATAAGTTGGTTTTGGAAGGTTTCATCCTTGACATTACCAACAATATTTTTATTTATTTTTTGATTTGTTTTAAGTTGTCCGATTGTATCGGTTCTTGTTACAGTAACCTCTTGAACCTTAAATAATTTTTTTAACTCGGTGATACATCGTTTCATATCACTAGCCTCAGTTTTTGTAAACCTTAATCGTAATCTTGGATGTTTAGGTAGTTTTGTACCTATCTCATCGTAAACCCATTGTGGTATCTTTCCTTTTACTACATCAACAGTTAAGAATCCATAATCATTATGAAGATGGTGTTCAGTAAATGTTCGTGTTGGAATATCCCAAAGTAAGTATCCATGATTTTCTAGTAACTCTCCATGATTTTGTTGAATCATAGAACCAGCATAAGCTATATGTTCGTATCCTTTACCAAATGTTTGTCTTTTGTGAATATCACCCAACATGGCCATATCGAATCCATCAAACATATCCACTTGGAATGAGTTAGAAGAAACGGTATAGCCGATATCTGTTTGAGCTTTGTTTACTGGTCCATGAAATAGACAGATTGTATTTTCTCCATCAATGGTATCTCCCTTAGGCCAATTTTCCTTGTTATCCAATATAGAATAGACAACGAAATTAAGATTATGAATAGGGTAAACACCAGTGTCACGAAGATAATGAATTCTATCATTTCCAAGATTTTTGATAATAGGCGTAAGTACATCTAGTCTGTGGGAATTATTTAAATTACAATCGTGGTTACCTGTGATTAATACAGTTTCTCTTAACTTCGCACACTCTGTGAGAAACCAGCTTATTTCGTGTACGAGTTCGGGTGACATCTCTGTTTTTGCATGAGCGATATCACCAGCAATATAGATGAGGGAATCTTCTATATTATCTTCTTTAACTTCTTTTAGGAATCGTTTAAATACTATTTTGTATTCTTTGTGTCTTTGTAGATTACGAATATGTAAATCTGCTAAGTGATAAACCTTAGTTATTATCATAAATTGTTATTTAATAAGTTTTTGAAAGTTTCAACTTGTAAGTGATACAAATCTCTCATTAGATTATTGTTGTGTTCTAATTTTTCTCTACTTTGATTATATAGTTCGTGTATTTCTTCTATTGGAAGTTTTCCTAACCTTACTATATTTTCACTTGCCTTTATTGTTCTTTCAAGGTTGCATTCAATATTATCATATGATGTATCTATTACATCTTCAAACAAATTAAACCCAAGTTTTTTAAGTGTTTTTAGTAATCCCTTCTGTCCTATAAATAAAGGAATGTTATATGACATAAAAGGTTTAAATATTTTTTCTGATGTATATATTTGTCCATCGTAGTTTGATAAACTTGTACATCCTATTATTTCAATGTATGCATTAGATGTATATGGGAGTGTAAATGCATATTGGTCTACATTTGAAAGGTTTGGAATGTAATCTAATACTATTGGTAAATCTTCTAATAAAGATTTATGTTCTTCTTCTGTATATGCACCTTTTAATATTTTTTGTTTCCAATCCTCAACATTTCTTATTCCTAAATTAGAATGATATTCGGTTAACTGAGAAACTTCTGATAAAAAGTTATTAAAATTTATATCTCTTTCTTTTTCTTGATTACAGTTTTCATCAAATATATTATATGCATTGTAAGAGAAGAATGAATCTTTTAGTAAATCATTATCTCTTAATGTTTTATGAATCATACTTCGTTGAAACTTATATACCCCATTATATGATAAAAACTTTTTTGCCCTTTTCATATCTGGATATCTTCTAAATACTACTTGTGCCAACCATCTTAAATCTTGATACCCTCCATTACAAACATAAAAATTATAATGTTGTTTTACTTTTCTTGTTGCCCACAATTCACCATATGTTGGTGTTAATATTTTTAAACCATCATTTTTATAAGCGGAATCACAACTATAACCAGTATCAGGATGTATGATTATAATATTCTTACAATTTAACTTTTCTGTAAAAGATGCTAATTCTCTTTCGTTTAATAATTGGCCATTATTTCTTTTTATATAACTAGAATCTATTATTAAACTATCTGATGATTTTACTAATGAGTTTATATATTCTATATTAGTTTCATTTGATAAATACGATTCAAAATCTAAATCAGATTCAGTAGTATTTTCTACGATAGTATTATATGGCAACCCTGTCGATTTTAGTAAATCTTTCCATTGAACATATAATCCTTGATTATATGGCATCTCTAATGTGTGAATCATAACCCTTTTAGTTTTTGAAAAACTACATCTTCAAATGCAGTTTTCTTTGTTTCTTTTAACTTTTCATTTACTTTAGTGAATCCCATCTCACCAGCATCTTTTCCACTTGGTAGAACATTTGTAACAGTTATACCATTATTCATAAAGTAACTTACATAATAAAGTGCTTGTTGTTGTGCATCTTCATCTAATAATATTTTTATTTCTTTTATTCCTTTTTTGTAAATAGTATCCATTAATATTTTTGGGATAAATTTACCTAGTAGGGGGATTGCGTTTCTTTTAACAGCCATGGCATCAAATACACCTTCTACTAATGTTAATGGTTCGTTCCAATTTATTTGATTTTCGAAGATTGTAACATTTTTTGAAACTGGCGGATTTTTATATTTAAACTTTTCCTCATCAAATACAGACCTCGCGATGAAGTAATTGAGTCTATTATCAGAATCATAGGAAGGAATAATAATCCTACCAGAATACATACCACCATCACAATACCCAATATTATATCTGATAATATCTTCTTTAGTAATACCTCTATTTTTAGCATACTGAAGTGATTTTTTATATATTGGATTAAATAGTCCTTTTGGTTTTTCCAATAATGATTTAAATTCACGAGGTAACCTAAGTTCTACTTTTTCTTCTTCAGTAGGTGCAGATGATATAATATAATCATCTCCATATATTTCGAAAACTTTTCGTATTCTTTTCGAATCAGTATGTAATCTTTTAAGAAGAGTTTGAATCTTCTTACCTTTTGCGTCACAAACCCAACAATGCCATTGTTGTGTGTTTAAGTTTATTTGTAGTTTCTTTTTATGATGATGACAGAATGGACAATGGTGTGCCTGTTCATTTCCTCTTAAGGATGTACCTACCCCTAAAACATCATCTAAGATACTAATTATAACCGATTTATCTCGTTGTGAGAGCATAATTTATACAATATACAAAGCTAATATACAACAAATAATTGACAATACCAAATTAAATTACACTTTTTTTGTCTAAAAGTATAGAAAAATGTATTGAATACCTAATTCCCTCTGTGACTGGTGTTATGTAATGATTATCATTTCTTCCAAAAGTGAATAAGTCTCCTATATTAGAAGATAACTTTTCTTTTTCTACCACAAACTCACCTCCAGAGAAATCTTCGTTTAGAAGGTATCCAGCACTTAAATAGCCTGGATATGATGAGGCATCTGTATGTTCATTAAAAAAATCACCCTTTTTATATAATAGAAGTGTAATCCAATCTGTTGGTATATAGTTTTTGTTTAACTCTTTTACTTCTTTTTTAATCATATCATTAAACCAACTAAATATTGGTGTATTGATATCTGTCTTTAAATGTTTTTTATGTGGAAAATTTACTGATTCAAAAATTAAATTTGATTCTTCAATTTGTTTTATTAATTTAACACAATGTTCTTTTTTCATTATTCTAAATCCTTCTTGAAAAATTTACCAAGTAAGTTATCATTTAATGATTCTTCTCTTTCTAAACAATCGTGTCTAAATTGTTCTTTTAACTCATAATAAGTTAATGCTTTTTTGGTGAAACAAAATCTAAGTATTTGTTTATATACCTCACCCCAACCTTGTACTTCTTTATTGGATGAATTATAATTTACCCATTTTGATTCTTTTATAACCTTTCGTTTTCTTTTGTATCCTTTTAGTGGGGGAAGTGTTCTACGAGAATATAGTGATTTTTTACCTATATAAAACTGATTAGTTTCTTTATTAGTAATTTTGTATATAAATCCTATTGACCCCTCAGGCATATCAGAAAGTTCTGTTATTACCTTGCCTTCATAATACCAAGCCATAGTCAAAATTTTTAAAATCCTTTCTGTATTTATTTCTTACGAACTGTACAACTTTAGGATTTGTGTAACATCTATTTTTGTAATAATCATACATATCCATTTGTGGGAATGTATTCCTTATACTATTTTGATTTAACAGAGGTATGCTTTTTAAATCAATATCTATTTTACTTCCGATTTGTTTTAAATCTTCTTGTAAGGTTTCATACTTACCTATATAATCTATTCTATCTAACTTTCCATTATACTCTAACCAATCTGTTTGAGTATCAAAAAAGTAATCCCATTTTTCGTGGGTATCTATAAACTCTTCAATTGGTATTTTACCATTTTCTCTAATATGAGAATAATACAATGAGGCAAAACGAGTAAATGGATTTCTTACAAATCCAAAAACATATTTACCTAATAAGTTTCTTTGTGAGTTTAATTTACCATGTGTTGCTAGATGCTCACAATTATGAGTTTCTAAAACATTTGAAATTGATGTACCTGCTGTCTTTGGTACATGAACATATAACCAGTGGTTTGATAAAAGTAAAGCCAAATACTATCTTTTTACTGAATCTGAGTATTTGCTTAGGTCTACTTTACCACCTCTAGCTTTTTCTAAGTTTGAAGGTTTTCTTAAATCTTTACCACCATCTAAGTCAATAGGAGTTTTATCTGCTCCTTTGTTTGGTAGTTTAGAGTGGTCTGAACCTTTGTATAAATCTTCTATTGATGCCATTTTATTCTTCTATTATTTCTTTTACTACTCTTGCTTCAGCATTTTCTTTGATGTAGTCTTGTTCCCATATACCTTCATCATACATGAAGAATGGGCCTTCACCTTGTTCTGCAATCCATGCGTGTCCGTCATCGACTGTTTCTAATACTTCTTGTTTGTTGTTTAATACTTGATGTGCCATAATATTATGTGTCTATTTTTATTAAAAAATTAATTGGATAATCAGGTAGTATCTTTACTGGTCTTGCAACTTTTGCAATTGCCAGTAACTCCGAATTATCATTATATAACCCTATGGATGTTACATAGGTTGTCAGATATGAGCCAGTTGGGTCTAAAGAACTACTTGAATCATAATCATCGAAACTACCTGTTGCGTTTCCATAGCTACTATAAATATAGGATTTTTTTCTTGGAGTAAAATCTTTTATCGTTTCAACATAAGGATTACCCTTTTCATCTGTCATCGTGTGTTCAAAAGATGAAGTTGTTATATTAAAATAATCAACTGCAGATGGGTTTGTTGAAGTTGTAAATTCTCCTGCCTCTACGCTTACAAGAACCTCTAATTCTGATATTGTTGTTGTTGATTTAAATGATAAATCAAAGTTTTGTAATAAATCTGGGTTTGTGCCAGTATCTAATACCAAATCACCACTTTGTTGAAATAGTTGTCCATATGATACTGATGTTCCTTCTATTTGGTTTAATATTGTAAGTGGAGATGAAAATGCCAATTTACCAGTTTGGGTATCGATTGTTACTAATGTTGGGTTTGGTGATTCTAATGTACCTTCATATGATACTTCTGTTTCACCAGTTTGAAAATCAACTGATTCTATTAATAATTCCGAACTTGCACTATCTGCTAAAGTAACAATACCAGTTGAGAAATCATAAGAATTAAATAAATATTCTGGATTAGTGTTTGTAATTTGACTTGAACCTTCGGTATCAACAATGGTTAATCCACTACCACTATCTACTAATTCGAATGAACCAGGTAATACACCTTCTCCTTTTATACATTGTGAAAAGGAAAGAACACTCATTGTATCAGGTGCTTCAAAAATATACTTTTGGTCTTTTGTAAAACCACCTGCTGTTTGGAATAATGATGCCGATGGATGATAATATCTTGCCTTTGTTGAATTATACAATCCATTAATAGAAAACCCAGCAAAACTACCAGATGCACCAACCTTTGGGTCGGTATCTACATCATATGTACCGTCTACATTATATACTTTAAATACGGTGACATCGTCTTGTGTCAAGTTAACTGTTTTGTTAACTTGGAATGTTCTCCTAGTGACTTGGTCTTGTGGTATCTTTTTAAACATAATATTCCTTTATATAAATATACTGAAATAAAAAACCCCACTCTTGGTGGGGTTAGTAGTTTGAGAAGTTACTTTTTAGAAATCAAGTTTAACTTTGATTAGTACTTCTTTATCGAATGATTTTGCTATTGGTTGAGATGTTTTTGCAACAGCCAATAATTCTGATGAATCGTTATATAACCCTACTGAAGTAATAAATACTTTAGGGTCTTTCTTAAATGCCTCATATCTAAGTGAGTTATCAGAACCACTTATGAATGTTGGATTGTTAGAGTAGTTATATTCTCTATTTGTTGCTCTAACAAAGTAATGTGATGTAGATACATTTTCAGTTCTTCTTGCCTCAAAATCTCCACCATTTACTATTGCATCATATAATTTTCCATGATTTTCGTATTCTGCATTTACTGCCAAGTTTGGTTCAACACCAATTGATGCAGATATTGCAGTTGGATTAAGAATAAGTAATCCTTGGTCTGGATAAAACTTACCATATCCTTGTCCATTTGAAGCAGTTGTTGCATATACTGTTGCAGCTGAATCAGTTCCTAAGTTAAGTGAACCACTTACTACATCAAATACTCTACCAGCTTTTCCAACTTTATCTGAGAATTTCTTTCCACTATTATCGATAAGTGTTGTAACAAATGGTGCATGAGAACCACTAATCTTCAATGACCAGTTACCTGGGTCCATTGATTCTTTATATCTTGCTCTTGCAATGTTTACAACATAAATATCTGGAATATCTACTGTATCTGTACCATCTGTACCTAATACTGTAAATAATGTATCTGTTTGGTCAAGTAGTACACTTCTATATTGATTATAAGTAGCTTTTGAATTAAGTTTTGCGTCATCACTATTTGCTAAAGAAATAGAACCACTTCCACTTACATGTCCATATGCCACTGCGAACTGTGTAGAGGATGTTGCTGCTGAATTATGAACATTATAGTAATAATCTCCACTTGCTGCTAATGTTTGTGCTGATGATGTAAAGAATGTTGTTAATGAACCAGTATCTCCAGTCCAAAGACCAGTTGTTACTACTTCTATCTTACCCGTTACTGTATCGAATTCTCCAAATTTCTTGAAGATACCATTATTGATGTTTCCTCCTGCAGTAGATATTTTATCACCGCCTTGAAGATACTCATTCAAAATATTTACTAACTGTTCCGATTGTACGGCTCCAGTCGAACCATTCAAATATGATTGAATAGCCGATGTTAGATTTCTTCCGTCTTGTCCTGTTATTTGTGGCATATCTTATTATTTTCCTTTTTAAGCTACATATGTTACTGTTACAGGTATGGTTTGTGAACCACCAGTTTCATTACCATATACTGTAATTGTTGTTTGTATTGTTGATGTAAGGTTAGGATTTGGTATAAACTTAAATGTTCTACCAGTAACTACAGCTGCTGTTGTTGTAACTTCATCTCCTAAAAATATTGGAGCAGTTCCAGTTGCAGTTGTTGTACCACTACCTATAATACTACCAGCCTCTTTGTTTGCCAATACAACAGTATAACCTGCTGAAGTGTTTCCACTTGGTGAAGTAGTTGGTGTTAATGCAACTTCTCCCTCATCTTGACTAACAGAAATGTTAGGTACACCAAAAGAAACTTTTGGAATACGAGTTGTATTCTTTGGTAATGTTACCAATTTATATCTCATTACTTGAGTTTCATCTGGTGATGCCTCAAGTACTGGTATTGCCTTTATTGCTGAATCATAGAATGCTGAACCCTTTGGGTGAGCCGGTTCGTATAAACCATAATCTATCTCATCATCAGCTAAGGCGAATTGTGTGATGTTCAATCCTTGACCGGCAGCTAATTTCTCTCTACCTTTCTTTGTTAAGATTGCATCTACTGTTATTGAAGTGTTATCTAAATAAGCCATAGTTTGTTTTCCTTTTACCTTTCAGTATATAAATATAACAATTTTTAAAAATAAATATTATTCAACATCTAATATCGGTTCTCCACTACCTCTTCCACTATCTGAAACTTTCAATGTGTTAGGATTAGTAACAAAAGTTTCGAATGCAGGACCACCATCAATTGTGGTTGCCTGAGTTTGTTTACACCCATTGAAGTATGAGTTTTCTAAACCTGTCGAGGTATCCTTAGTATAAATATAATGTGAACCAAGATTACCATCAACTGGTTGTACTGTTACAATATCTCCTCCAACGGCTGGAGCCGAACCAGATATAGATACATATGTTAAAATCTTTTTTTGACTAGTTACTGCAGTGTCTGTTGTTCCACTTGTTTGGTCAGAACTATTATTTAATATTGGGAATGTATCTGTTACATTCTTAGTTATCATATAATATTTTCTTCTTTCTTTATCTCTACCATTTGGTGTTAAGAAGGTTACAATAGAGTGTCCATTCTTTGCAGTTATACCATATCCTTCGTTATAATAATCTCCATTATCATCTGCAGGTATTGTTTCAAACATATCCCTTACATATTGTCCTGTTGCAGAACCAGTTGCTGTTGCAGGTATATTGAATATTAAAGAACCTTCGTTATTGTTATTAGATAGTATAGTTGTAGAAACTGGTGTTGCTCTATTTGAACCAGTCACTAATCCTTCAACAGATAAATGAGATGCACCTATTTGGTCTACAAAATCATAATCCATTGTAGTTTCATAAACTGTATGAGAACCACTTATGTTATCTATAATAGAATAATCCAATGTAGTTTCATAATAATCTTCCGAACCACCGAAATCTGGTGTGAATACTGAAGATGTTAATACTGCAGTAATTGGTTCTGTACTTGATGATATAGATATAATTGAGTTTTTAGATATATCTTCTGTACCAACTAATTCTTCAAATATAATTCCACTAGGTCTTTTTCTTTGTTGTTTATTTCTTTCAAGTAAATGAGGTTCAATTAATAATCCAGTTGTTGTTTTTGACCTACCAGGTAATAAAGTTCCTATAGCATCAAATAGTGTGTTATCTATATATTTTACTAAATTATAGAATCCATCATAGTTTATTGTATATTTCTTAAAGAACTTTCTTCTGAAAGCTTTTAGTTCATTATAATCCTCATCGTAGTATGAACATGGGTCTCCAATAAAATCATCGATTTTAAATGTACCACCTAATGCTTTAGTAATATCTCTATTAATATTATTTGTTGGAGATATGAATATACCTATTCTATCAGAATCAGTAGCTTGATTCTTTAATCCAGATTTAGTTGCTCTTGCAAATGGTGATAGTTCTGAATCAACATTTTGTGTTGTTAACCTAACTTTATCTGCTGCTGCAAGTCCTGTTGCTGGTACAACTCTTGTTCTTTCAACTGTTTTCTTTTCAAATGAACCAAATGGATAAGTACTACTTGTTATGAATCCACTCATGGAAACAAACTGTTCACCATATAAAGTATCTGCACTTGGAGCAGTATTTTGATATGAACCACTTGGTGAGAATGAAGATGATTCTGCTATGTTTTCTGCTTTCTCAAAATCTAATCTTATAAATAAATCTTCAGTTGAAGAAGAAATTGAGTTACCATTGTACATATCAGGTGCCAAGACATGCTCATCAAATATAGATTCTGATAAAGCAGTTCTCCATAGTTTAATGTTATCTATTGATGCACTAAACCCTCCAAACACTATTTCAGAACCACTTTCCCAACCAGATTCTCCATATGCAACTTGTACCGATGCTGATACTTGTGCTCTAATTCTTTCTTGGAATGGTTCTTTTGCAAAAATATCAAATACCTCATTTACTGAACCTGAACTATAAGTTCTTCTTATCATGAAAGTATTTATAGTATCACTAAAGAACGGCAATGAATTTGTTTCAATTGATTCTGCAATACCACTACCACTTATATGAAATTTAAATTTAGCAAGTGAACCAGTATCGTGTATAAGTTCAAGATACATTTGGTCATTTCTGAATATTACTGCATCTTCTTTTTCTTCTGTTTGTACAGAGAATTCTATTGTATGTGGATAACTAGAACCAGAATGCCATGGAATTGTTACAAATGAATTTGAATTTGTTTTTAAACCAAAAGTATCTACTGTCTCAGTATATTGAGTTGGTTGAGATATATTAGTTGGAGGTGGTCCACCAAATTCTTGTATTCTTAAAATACCCTCACTTATACCATAAGTTGATAGAATTGCTTTTAATCCTCTTGATGTACCTTTTGATTTGTAGATATAAGGTAGATTATTTAATATTCTTCTCCATATCTGATTTTGTCTTTGTTTACCAGTCATTATAGAACTTGTTGTTCCATCTGTTCTTGCCTGGTTTTGATTGTTGTATTGTCCTAATGCAAATTCCCATAAAGGTGCAGTATCCATTGTGGATTTAGGTTGATACCCAAATGAACGCAACATTTCTCTAACTAACTCATCAGATACACCATTGTTTAATTTTTTATGTTCTAATTTTCTAGCTCTATTTATATTTTCAGTATATGCCCACAATATATCAAAGTGGTGTCCTATCATATCTAAGAATAAAATAAAATCAGCATTTTCTTTATCATCTTTAACAAACTGAGGTATATTGTTTGGTAAATAGTTTGGATTGTAGTAATCGTATTTACTTCCACTAATACCAGTTACATCATACCAATTTATTGCATCACTACTACCAGTACTTAATAATATACCATTAGAATTTTTTGGATAAGAAAGAGAACCAGTATCTGTATATAAGAATTCTTCAAATCCATCAAATCCTGCAATTATTTCATTTATTTTTCTTATTTGTCTTTCTTTTTCAGCAACTACTGTTAATGAAGTTGATGCGTTATCTGAAGTTTCTAACGAAGCAGAAACATTGTTATAGTTTTCAATTGAAGATACTTTGTACCAAAAGTTTTTTATTCTTTCTTCTCCTGAACCAAAGTGACTGAATCTATCCCACGCAATAACTTGTGATGAACTTTCATATTCTAGTGATTGAGAATTATAAGTTACTGCCCCACTAATATATGATATATCTAATTTTTTTGTATCTATACCACTTTGAGAAACAAATGTGTTTACTAATGAAGCATTACTATTTGTTCCACTAGCCAACATTTCATCAAATAATTCGTATCCCATACCACTTGATACATCCAAACTAAAGTTTGGTGCTGCAAGAGGTGGACAATAATCTTTATCACTATCTCTTAATATTACCTCATGTACTTGAGGTTGAGATTGAATTTTTGTAATCCAAACTTGTTGATTAGGTTGTACTGTTGTGTTAAGTGGTTCGTATAATTTTAATACAAGTGCATCAAACCCTTCACCATCTACTTGTTTATTAGTTGGTCTTTTTGTTAATGGGTCTATTTCGTATTTTCTAAATGTTTCTGTATCTACTTCCCAATTAGAAATTACTTCGTTGTTTGCAGAACCAAAGTGTACTAAGTGATTTAAATATTTTGAATTAAATTCATCAAATGCATCTTCATTTAAATTTCTAGCAACAGCATCACATAAATCTTTAATTACTTTGTTTCTATTTAATTTTAAATCTCCTTCATCAAATTTTATTACAATTTCTTCTATCTTCCCTTCAAGAGATTCTTTTTCACCTTTTCCAAATGGTTGTAATAAAAATTTAAAAGTGTATATATCGCCTTTTTTAGTAAACTTGTTTGTGTACTTTATAAGGTCTTTTACATTTAGTTTTACTAAAGATTGTTTTGGATGTTGAAATCCAATTGGTGTACTTTTATCGTGTAACCAAATTCTTACATAATCTGTAAATACTGATTGATATGAAAAACTAAATGGAACATCTAATCCAATAAAATCTGCACCCTTTATTTCTTTAGGGTAATTTATTTTTCTAATATCAGGAAAATAAGTTATAGATTTACTAACTACATTTACTATTACTGTTTTTTCTGTTCCTTTTTCACCCTTTGGGCCATATGGACAGAATGTATATTCATATCTACCTACCCCTTGTGTAAAGAAAGAAGATTTTAATGTAAAACTTCCTGCGGTAGGAAGGTTATCTAATCCTCTAAATCCTTTTGGTCCTCTTATACTAATATAAGATGCATCTTTGGTTGTATATGGTACATCAACTCGTGTATCACCACCTGTGTTAAACTCTACTGTTGTAAATGCTGGAAATACTTGTGGTTGTTTTGATTCTTCTACTTTTCTTGATAAAGTAAATTCCCATTCATATGTTGTATCATATCCTAAAAGAGTTTGTTTAGTTATTAACTCTAGTGGTATTGAAATTCCATTAGGAGAAGTTTGTTCACATTTTTCAAATAATATACCATTTTTGATTTCAACAGATACACTAAAATTTGGATATCTATCTAATATTGTTTGATAATTCGTTGAATGCCAATCATCATCTCCAAGAGTGAATTTTCTTACTACTGCTCCACCTACATCATGAATATTTAATGTACCCCAATTATCTATTCCTCTTTCAGTAGATTGTGATATTTTTAAAATTGGTGGTACTTTTGGGTCTGGTGGAAGTTCTATTTTTCCATATGAGAATGGTAAATGTACATGTCCAACTTCATCTTTAATTCTTAATGTACCACCATATTCTCCTAATGGATATGTTCCAAATGTTTTATTATTTTCTAAAATGATAAGATTGTATCCATCAAGTTTTAAAACATATCTTTCTTTTGAAGCTGCTGCACCATTTTTAATACCATTAACTGAACCGATTACTTGACTAATTTTCGGATTCCAAGAAACAGATGCAGTTCTTGCTACACCATATGTTTTACTATTACCTGCAAGTGCATCTGTTGCAGGGTCTCCACTCATTCGTGGTGATTCTAATCCTTTAATAGTAGAAGTTATTGTATCAACTTTACCATTTGCATTAGCACCCGCGTCATAAAATAGTTGTATAGTTAATCGTGTTGGGTCTGGTTTAGGTGGTTCATCAATTGGTGGTTGTTCGTATTGTTGAACAATTGTAAAATCACGAGTTAATCCTTCTGTGTTAGTAACTCTAACTGTTGCTGTTCTTTTAAATGTTGTACCACTACCATCTGGTACAGGTCCTGCTTGAAAGTTTATAAAGTTACTACTTGTACCTTTTGAACCTTGTTTTGGAATTGATATCCAATCTCCTCCGTTTAAAGCAGCAAGTGTGAAATCTGATGTTGATGTAATACTTAAATTAAATTGACCAGCATCTCTTCCAACAGTTCCTATTGTTGGTGCTACAGTAAGTTCTTTAGTAGTTGGAAATACAAATACTAATCCATTAAATGGAATTTCATTAAATTGTAAATCCTTTATTCCATTAGTGGTTGTTCCTAAAAACTGAGTTACCTCATTTGAACCTCTAGGTCTCCATTGGTCATTTGGTGATGTTTTTTGATATAATTGGTATCGTAAATCATTACCATACAAACTTGGTAATTGTTCTAATTTATAAAACCAAGTAGAATTTTTTCCACCCTGTCCTTCTGCTCCCCATGTTGCAATTAACTTTGTACTTGTTGTTGTTTCTGCAGGATAGTGAAGTGTTTTAGTTTTTATAGATGGGTAATCTGCATCTAACGAATCTATACTACTGTTTACTCTAAATGTATTTGGTGCACCAAATCCAGCTGCATATTGAAATTTTAATTTTATAGTTCCACCTGTAGGTGTTGGAACTTTAGGTCTACAACGAGCAGGTTCTACCATTGTTGCACCTAGTTTTCTACCATCATAACCAATCTTTACTGCTGCACCATCTATCCAATACCATTGATTTGCTCCATTATATACAGGTTGTGATTGACTAAATGATGGAGCCGAACCATAAAATTGTTGGTGAACAAAGTTATCACCCATATCTTGAGATACATACACTCCAACTGGATTACCTGTTCCTTGTGCTGCAAACGCAGCACATTCATCAGCATATGGACCATTAATCATTAATAGATGTGATGCTCCAATCGCAGGTGGTGTTGGGGTGAATGTTGGTGTAGGTCCTCCCTCCATTGGTGAAAATACTGATTCAAACCCACTCGTGGAAACTCTCTCTCCAGTATTCATTGTTGAAACTGGTGTCATTGCTTGTCCAGATGCAACAAGTGCATTAGTTGCAGGTGATGAAAAGTTTGCAACAATAGGTGTACCCAAATTTTCTACTACTGAATCTGTATATGCTGCATCAGTTGGTAACCCTCTAACACCAGTTCTTTGAGGTGGTACAATTGCGGCTTGTGGTGGTGAAAATGTTTGTATCGGTGGCACCGGCGGTGTTGGCGGCGGTGGCGGTGGTGGAGGTGGTAATTGTACTATTGGTGGTGCCGGCGGTATTGGTGGCACAAATATTGGTGGTGCCGGAGGCGGCGGTGTTGGTGTTACATTAAATGTTGGTGGGGGTGTTAATATAGGTGGAAATGTTATAGGAGGAAAATTACTCCAATCTATTTTAAATGGTTTAATATTAAATGGATTGGCTAAATCCTTGACAGTATTCTTGTTGCTTTTTCCAAAGTTTCCAAAATTTAATCCTGTAAATGGAATATTATACATATCTTTTTTTTATTATCCTCCGTATTGTCCAAATATTGAGTTGATTCCTTGTAACATTGGGTTAAATTTCATAGCCCCTGCATCACCTGTTGGCCCTGGTATACCTATATTCTTAGGTATAGTAATTGGTCCAAATGGTTTTATATTTATTGGATAAGTTTCAAAATCCAATTTTATTTGAGATGCGTCAAATGGTGGTAAATTTAAATTAGCCAATTTAGATAAATCTATATCGGGTAAAGTAATTTCTGGTAAACCTCCTGAAATTTTTGGAAGTTTTATATTAGCTAAACCTTCTGAAATCATTGCAGGAGTAATTTTAGGTATTACGATTGGTGGTAATAATGGTAAAGTTTCATCGGTATAAACGAGGTTATTAGCGTTACTTATAGGCGGTGTTACCTCTTTTACTTCAGGTGCTGGTGTTGGGTATGCTATCCCTACATTCTGTTTAAAGTAAATAGTTTTACTTAAACCATCTGAATTCCTAAATATTATTTTAACGCTTCTAAATGCCATATCTATAAATATTCTTTATCTGTATTCTCCTATGTTTAAATCGTCTCTATCTACTACCATGTCTACTTCGCCAGGGAGAGGGATATTTCTACCTCCTCCTCCTCCACCAGTTCTTGTAACAGGCCCAGGGTCATAATCCATACCAGTTCCTCTTGGTGGAGGTGGTGCGTCATCAACTTTTATTTGCTCTTGTGTAGGAAGATATTTAAATCTATAATCTGTATTACCTCCTTGTAAAGTTGATTGATTTGCTAGTATCCAATCGTTTCCACCACTTTCGTATTCGATTGTTACTGTTACTGGAGAACTTGAATTTACACCTATTTCAACTCTACCACCTTGTATAATACCAGTTGATAGTTGTGCAGGACTTACTGTTAAGAAAGATAATGGGTCTGATGTATCCTCGTTTAGTATTTCATCTTCTATATCTTCTACATCTTCTTCAAAATCAATTGATTCAGTAATTCCTGTATCTGTTGATTCAAACTTAGTATCTCCTTTTATTTCTTTTATTATTTCTCTTACATCTACACTTGGGTCTAACACCATTGTAGTATAAGTTTCATCTTGTACATTCCTTTTTGGTAAATGTACATCTATTAAATTACAAGTTATCTCTAAAATATTTTTTAACAATTCACCGATATCTAAAAAAGTATCGTCTGCATTAGGATTTGGTTGACCATAATTTATTGCATCTCTAGGGTCAAAGAATTTACCTTGAGTATAATATTTAATTGCTTCTTTAACTTTCTTAGTTACTAAAATAAAAAGTTGTTCAAGACTATTAAGTTTGAATTCTTTTAAAATTTGTAATCGATACTCTTTAGAATGTTTGTTAATAAAACTTCTTATTATATCTTCAACTTTTATACTTTCAAGAAACTCATCTATATGATATATAACATCATCTCTAAATGATTTTCCTTTTGCAAATCCATCATATTGTTTAAATAATTCTTCATCAACTTTACCATCTGCTTTAGTAACTGGTACTAATCTAATTTCAGTTCTTGATGGTGCTATTTCATGAATGTATAATTTTTCTGTATTGTGTCTACCTACTCTATTGTTTAGTAGTTGAAACTGTACTTTAAATAATCCTAGATTATATCCTGCCTCTTTTAATAATTTTTCAACATCAATAAAATACTCTTCTACACCATCTCCGGCATCTTTTGATAGGAAGTACTCATTTATATTTTGTATGTTAATAGAGATGTGTCTAGTCAACTCTCCTGATTCTCCTTGTGGTAATTGATTATCACTGGCATCGTATATAGTAAATTCGATTATATCTTCTTTACCTTTACCGAAGTTAGATTCACGCATACCTCTTTGGATTATTTCTAGGTCTTTTCCTAATAATCTTAAGCCGGTTCTTGTATCTATATTTTTAAAATCTTCTACTGCCATAATTTTTAATCCATACTACTATCTGTACCTACCTCAACACTAAAAGATGTAGGGCCGGGAGTATTTTCTGCGTAATTTTTTACTTTATAATCTCTGGTATATGTTACTTTATGTTCTAGTTGATTACCTTGTTGGTCTGTAAATTTTAAATCAATATATTGATTTTTTCTCCATCCACTATTTTGACTTTCTTTCCACCCACCTGGTCTTTTTACTCCAATTGTAAGTGTGGTAGCTCCTGGCTTACCACATTTACCTAAATCATCGTTCCACTCTGTTCCCGCAGGAACATTAAAGGATGCTGGTATATAAGTTCGTGTGGCATTATCTGGTCTTGCTGTATTTGATTTAGAACATTGTACTGTTTTTGGAGTTGTACCGAAGTTATAGAAAACAAGTTCTTGACCATTAGGTCTTTTGTAACTTCCATAATCCCAATCAAAGAATAGTCCAGGTTTAGTTGGCATACCAACATTTCCAACTGGAACTTTCATAGCAAAATCTCCTACTTCATCTTGTATTGAAGAATTCATATAGTTTGTTGCTATTACATTTTCTACTTGTGCATTTAAAGCTTGAATTGCTAATAAAGATGCTTGTAATTGAGCCTTGATAGCTTCAAATCTAGCTTCAAGAGATACTCTTTCAATAGCTTCTTGTGTTGAGCGTTCTACTGCTTTTTGTAATTCAATTACAGTATCTTTAAATTGGTCAGATAATGATATGTATAAGTTTTCTAATTCTGATAATGAAAGTTCTGCAGAGATTTTTAATTCTCTTTGGGTATCTCTATCAGCTGTCATAGCAATCAAATCTGCAGTTAAATCATTTACATTAGTTTCTAAATCTTCTATTTCTATTGATTGAGATGCAATTGTATCTAATGCCTCTTCGTATATACTTCTTAAAACAACATCTGGTAAATCTTTTCTACTTCTTACTAACTCATCTACCTTAATATCTAAGGCCTTTTCAACTTCTTTATTAATGTATTTAGGAACTTCTAAAAACCCAACCGATTCACCATCTTTTTTGTTTTTTGCAAGGGAAATTTGTCTAGTATTGTTTTCTTCATACTTGACTGTATCTGAACTACTGCTTACTATTAGTTGTTCTGCTCTTTCCTTGTCTCCTAATGCCATATCTATTATTTAACCACTTCAAATGTTATATCATCATCAAAATATTCAACAGTTCCACTTCTTTCTATTTTAAACTCAACCTTATAATCTCGATTGATTTCAAAATTTAAAAGATTTAATTTAAAATAATTTCCACTTGCATTACAAGATATTTTTGAATAATCACCAAATGGAATTATAATATCGTTACTGTTTAAATCAGATATTTGATAATATGATGAAGTTGGTAAATAATTTACATCATTGTATGCAAAAGTATTTGAAAAAGTTCTTGATGGATATAATTCTCTACCATGAACCTCTATTTTAGGTGTTGAGCCTACTTTGTATGATTTCTTTAATCTTTTTGTATTTATTTTAATATCATCAGTTAGAGTTACTGCTGATAATGAACCTGTATTAAATTCAGAATCATCCCAACCTACTCTTATTTTTGGTTGGTGTATTGTATGAGTTTCTTTTGAGAAGAATTTTAATTGACCATAATCATTTGTATCATCCTCAAATGTTTTAGTGTGTTTAACTATAAACCCATTATTTGGAAGAGAACCACTCACCCATGAATCTATTGCAGAAAGTACATCTACATTTAAATCAGATGATTCATATGAGAATGATTGTGATGCTGCAGAAGCAGTAAACCACATACCACCATTTCCATTATATGAACCAGTACTTTCTAGTGATGCAGAACCAACTAACCATTTAGAACCACTTGCTCTATAATTCCAAGTAACTCCATCAGTAGTTATATCATCGAATCTAGTTCCTAATCCCATATCCCATGATTCAGATACTGGATAAATCTCAATTGTATAATCTAAAGGAATTTCATTTGATTCGCATTCTTTAAGAATTAATTCTGCTGAACTCATTGTTACTGAACCATTATCAATTGATGATGATAATCCTCCAATATCAAATTTTACAAGTGAACGAGCAGTATCTTTTAATGAACCATAATAAACTTTAGACACTTCAAGTACTTCATCCAAACCAGTATTCTGTGTCGGTTGTTGTAAGTATATACTTGCGTCCTTTGATGATGTAACAAAATAATACATTATATGATTCTTCCTTTTATATCTTGGTTAGGGTACTTCAACTCAAATATAGATGGGTCTAACGAAGGATAAATTATATTATTCTTTGTTGCATCTACAAAATTATATGAGCGTGAAGAGTAATTCCCACTACACTTGTTTTTAAATTCTAATTTCGAAACCGAAACTACACCTTCTATATTTGCAAGGATTAGTTCTACTTCATTTATGTTAATTGTGTCATTAAATGTCCAATTATCTATATTAAAATAATCTTGTAAAGCAATATTACAGTTTGTAAGAACTTCTCTTCTGTTGTATCCAGTCAATGCAGTTACATCAAACTCTATTGCAAAATTGATTACATATCCGTCAACGATGTTCAATCCATCAGTAATCATTTTATAGTTATTTAAATATCTTTTTAAGTTTTCTTTAACAGCACCATTTAATGTTGTTAAGTTTTTATCTGAGTTATATCCAAGAGTATAAATGTTAATACTAAATGGATTTGAGGCATCTGATGCTCTATTTTGTTTACCTTGTAAAAATAAATCTACATTTGCTTTTACTTCACTTTCAGGTAACCCAGCATTTTTTTCAATTAATTTTATAAATTCTTCTTGATTATCTGGTGATGCCAATGTTGCTGCTGGTGAGTTAGCATCTAACTTACTATCTTGTATAACGAATGCCTTAGCAACAGAACCAAACTTCGAAGGCATTGCTAAACATCTAACTTGATAATCTTGTGCAGTTACTGCTCTGTTTTGAGCTCCAAAGTAAGCCAATGCATTTTCTTTTATTTCTTTTATAGTTTCTGCACCTCTACCACCTGTAGCAGGTATTTCGTTTTCACATGCAACTGAGTTTGTAACTGTATTAAATAAAAGTGCTTCTGCAGAAGTAAATGAAGTTACATCATTTTCATACTCTATACTTGTAATTTGTTTTATATCACCTTTTTTTACATTTGAAGTAATACCACCACCTACAAAGTATTTAACTGTTACTGTTGTGTTTGTTGGTGATTGTCCATATGATTTTGTTTTTAAGAAATTTGCTGGGTCATAGTATTCAGTTAATCTATTATCTGAACCAGCTAAACCTAATCCTATGTTATCAAAATTTGGTACTATTAGTTCATCGTTTACATTACTATCACCACTACCAAATTGAATTGTTGTTGAATAATCTTCATTTATAACTGTTGTAAATCTTCTTGGAGTTCTTAGTGTTTTTAAAATAGATGGTACATCCTCTCTGAACTGAAACAAATCAGGTTCGTTTGCAGCGGTATTAGGATAATCTATATAAACAAGTTCTTGTCCAAGATAAGGTACTTCGTAGTATTTGTTTGAATTTGCATCTCTAACATCATATATTGATATTACATCAGTTTCTTTTAAATCTATTCTTGCGAAATCAGCATTTGGTCCAAAACTAATATCAGATTCTTTTAATATAGCAGATATTGCCTTTACTTTCTTTTTTACTAAATAGTATTCAGGGTCATTTGTACTTGTGTTTCTTGAAAATACTGTTATTTCTCTTCCACTTGATTCATTAAAATCTAATAGTTCTTGTGTTACAAAGGTAACTCCACCAATTGATGTTGCAACCATTCCCTCTTTTACTCTTAAATAAAATTTAGTATCTGGTTCGTAATCACTTGTTGAACCACTTTTATATTTTGATGGTACAAGTTGATAAATTGATAATTCAGTTACTGCAGGAGATGTAACTTTAGTTTTATATCCTAAATATTTTGATAATGCTAATACATTTCTTTTATCTTCTGCATATGGCATTAATGATTCTTTAAGAGTATCATCAATGTAGTATCCTAGAACATCACCTATATAAGATGCCATTTCAATAAACATCATACCAGGTGAAGATTCGTTAAAATCTGCATGTGTCTTTGGAAAATAAGTTTTTGCAAACTCTATAAGATTTTCTCTAAAAGACTTAAAATCTTTATTAAGGTATTTTAGTGATTTACCTTTATCTTTAAAGTTTGAATTTACTGAGTTATTTATTGCCATTTTATGTACCTAATGTAAATGTGATTGTTTGTAAACTTATAGCTTCACCAACTCTAAATTTAAGTTCAACATTTACTTTGTTTCTATCTTTATTACTATCTGATATATCTATAAATATATCTTCAATCGTTATATAAGGTAACCATTTTTCAACTGATTCTGTTATCGTATCAGTTATTTTATTTTCAAATTCTGAATCTATTGGTTCAAATAAAAGAGATTGCAATCCACTACCAAACTGTGGTTGTGCTATTCTTTCTCCTTTTTTTGTTAGTAATAGGTTTTTTAAATTACTTTTTGCCTGATTATATGATGTGAAATTTTGTTCAAAGAAACCACCATCACCATTTTTTAATGGTAATGATAATCCTACTGCGTAATCGTTAAATTCTTCAGTATCAATTACTACCTTCTTTGAAATCTCATATGCCATCTTTTAATCCTGTCCAGGTCTCCAGTTTTTTTGTTTATTAAATGCTTTTACTAAAGAACTATTATCTCTATTTAAAACTCTATCCAATCCTGCAAGTCCAGTTTTTACACCCAATCCTTGTGGTTTTGATGCTCCACCTGCTGCAAGATTTCCATATCCCATTTGATGAGCCATTGAATGTTGCAGATTCGGTGGTACACCTCCTCCCATCGCAACACTAGTGCTGTTAAATTGTACTTGTTTATCCATTTGGTTAAATGGTTTTGTACTTGCAATTGCCTCGTTAAGGACTGAATTCTTAGAATAAGTTTTTCTTTCCTCGTTTAATACCGATTCTGCAAGTGAAAACGGGTCTACCTCTGCTTGAGGTTGTATGGTTTTAGATTTCTTAAATTTTAGTTTAATTTGTTCTTCAAGAATCTTAGGAAAAGTTTTAGTTAGAAACTTCTCTTGTTGTTTTGCAACTTCAGCTTCTACCAATACTTTTACTAATTTAGCTATTTTCTTCGCTTCCATAATTCTTAATTAAGTTTGTTTATCTTTATATAAATATTAATTCTTTATATTTTGAGGATTATTGGGGAACAGAATATCCAGTCCAATTAATTATAGCAGGTAGTGGAGAAGGTGTTGGAACTGTTGGGTACATTGAGTTTGTTACTATCAAACCTTGTACTGTCATTAAATGTGATTGTATTCCTAATACCAGTATATCAACAAAAGTTTCTGTTTTTAAAACTGGTGGTGTTGGTAACTCCACACTCCACTCGCCAGGGTTTATTATAATATGTGTCATTGTTTGAATATTTGATAGTGTACCTGGTGCTGGTAGAACTGGTAGAGGGAATAATGCTCCTTGAGAAGCAATCCAATATGCTTTAAATGCAACACCCCAATCTCCAATAGTTAATTGACCTTCTTTTTTATAATTGTTCATTCTTAGGAAAACCTTTAGTAGAGTATCCATTGTTTGAGTATTACCAGTTTGTATTGGTACTTGATATATCATATCAAATCCACTTTTGATAAGTGCATCATATTCTCTTACAAGAAATTCAGCAAAATCATCACTACTACTTGGCTTTGAATCCATGTATTGTATTACATTTTTTTTGAATAATGATATGGACATTAGTTCGTGTAATTATTTGGAGATAATATTTCTTTTAACTTATTCTTGATTGTATTATATTTTGGTGCATTTACTGGTGGACCAGAAGGCCCTGCTGGTGTTGGATGTGTTTCACTTGCCAACTCTGTAAGTAGTTCACTTAATAAATCTACTAATACATTTCCTCTTACAAGTTGTTCTTCAGAATCATCTCCTATGTTAATCCTACCTTGTCCAGCCAGAATACTAAAATCGTTATCGGTAGTTGTTATGTTTATATTATCACCAGTTGTTATATCAATACCAAGTGCGTTATCAATTGACATTCCTTTATCTGAAATAAACCCATAATTTCCTTTAGAATAAAAAATCATTTCAGCATTTTTTGAGGAAAATATTAATCTACCACTACTAATTAGTAATTGGTCTCCTTTTAATTTATCTGCAGATGGATACTCTTTAAATGTATCTGGTGTTGTTTCAAAATCAGATGTACCTTTATCATCAACTGTACCAGGTATAAAGGGTAATTGATAATCTCGTGAACCCATTACAATACTAGAACCATCTCTGTTTACATCTTCTTCAGTTAATCCTCCTATTTTTTGTTGTTGAAACTCACCTTGTGATTCTCTTGATGGGTCTGATTCTCTATTTCTTATTATAATAGTTGGTGAGAATTTATTATCATTATTATTATATCCACTAAATCTTATAGATTGTCCAAATCTTGATTCTAATAAAGTATCGCCTTCATATAATTTTAATTTATGTATCTTAGGGTCTGATTCAAAGTAATCTCCATAATCTCCTTTGTTACTTGTATCACCTCCTTGTGGTTGACTAACACCAGTTGCTGAGTTACTTCCATATGTTGAACTTTTGCCTGGTTTATCTGCATTACCAAAACTTTCTCTATATACTTTTAATCCTTCGTTGGAAATATTTGGAGTTCCACTTGTTTCTAATCTAGTATAGAATTTTTTTCCTGCAATCCTTACTATATTTACTTCTTCACCAAGTATAGGTAAAGTTCTTAGCGTATCATCTAAAGGATAAATAATTGGTAAATCATCATCTTGTACTTCTGAATTAGATAGTGTTCTAGCACGAACCCCACCTACCTTACCAGTGTGTACATCAGAAGAAGCCACACCATCTACACTACTTACTTGTGCAAACTTTGGTAATGATTTATTAGTTTCATCTAATATTACATCTATTACTATACCAATATCGCTTTGGGTTTTGTTCTTCCTTACCTCTTTGGAGGTTTGTACATTATTATCACCAAATCTAAACATTCTCGTTAACTTTCTGTTTTAGTTCTTCAACTTCGTTTGTTAGTTCATCAACTTTAGCATCTTGTTGTTCTGATACTTCGTTTACTGTATCTTCTAATTGATTCAATAATTGTTCTTTTTCTTTATCACTAAGGAATCCAACATCACCTTCGGTTTTATCTTTTGAGGCAATCATTCTTTGTGCAATTGCTGCCATCTTAATTAATGATTCATCGTTTCTTACTGATGTATCAACTAAATCTTTTATGATTGGACCGATTACTGCCATATCACCAGAGTGTCTAATTACCTTTTTCATTTCTGCAATTAGTTCTGATATTCTATTTTTCTTATTTTGCTGGTTATCGTAGATGTCTTTAAACAATCCACTCAAATCTTTGCCAGGAAATAATTCAAAATTTGTACTCATAATTTTTATATATTATCTTATATATAAATATCATAAATGAAAAAACCCTACTTTTTACAGTAGGGTCTTTTACTTTACTCAGAATTAATTTTTATTTAATTCTTACTTTTTAACGATATGGTATAGTACAAAAGCACCTACGAGTCCTAATAGACCCTCAGCACTTAAACTTCCTAAAATAGCCATAATGTTATCAACTACTGATACTTCTGGCCAGAAAGGGATTTTCGCACCTTTGAATAATACTTCAAATACTACTCCTAACGCGATGATACTAATACCGATTTTTGTTAATTCATCAGCCCAATTGCCGATTTTCTTCAAAAATTCCATATGTTTCTCCTCTGTTTTTAATTAAAAAGATAACCTCTTCCTTCTTCAAAACTTCGGACATGTCACTAATAACTATGATATATATAAACTAAAAAGTATGTTTTAGATTTTAACACCTAATGAGTAAACAATAACAGGTGTCAAACAAAAAACCCAACCTTACGGGGTTGGGCTTTGATACTAATCTCTTTGAATTACGATTAGTTTTTTAGAGTAACTAAGCTCTTAAAACTTAATGCTTTCGAATACTCTAGTCTATATATAAATATTACTATATGTTCTCAGAAAGTATTTTTTTAGAAAGAAATAAATTACCAAGAACTAAATAATCCATATCACACTTCATAAATGTATCAATTGCTTCTTGTGAATCTTTAACCATTGTCTGGTCTTTAAGATTGAATGAAGTATTTAGAAGTATTGGATAGTTAGTTATACTTTTAAATTCATTTAGTAATCTGTATATTCTTGGATTAGAATCATACTTTAAAGTTTGTACTCTAGCAGAACCATCGGTGTGGGTAATTGCTGGTAACTTTTCTCTGTGTTCCTTTTTTACTTTTACAATCTGATTCATGTATGGAATATAATATGGTGGAGTAAAGTATTTTGTTCTATCTTCAAATGTTACCATAGGTGCAAATGGTCTGAATCCTTCTCTTTTCTTTACAACCATATTTACTCGTTTCTTCATTTGAGAATCTCTTGGGTCTGCCAAGATAGAACGATTACCTAATGCCCTTGCACCAAACTCTAACTTACCTTGTACCCACCCTATGATATTACCTTCAGAAATAAGTTTGGATATTTTTCTAAATAAGGTTGAATCTGGTATAACTTCCCAAACTATTTTATCTTGATTTTTTCTACATACTTTAATAAATTCTTGATTGTTTTCTTCTGGTCCTAAAAATGGTGATTGATTATCTATCTCATACCACTTATCTTTTGATTGTGTAAAATAGTAGTGTAGTGCTGCACCAATTGCAGAACCAGCATCAGATGGAGCAGATGGTATCCAAACATTTTCGAATTTACTTTTTTCTTGTATCTTACCATTTGCAGTTCCATTGTAAGCACAACCACCACTTAAACAAAGATTTATTTCTTTTGTTTCTTTTTGTAAATGGTTTAATAAATGAAAAAGTATTTTTTCATATGCATGCTGCAGTGCTGCTGCTATATTTTTATGTTTATTTGTTATTCTTTCGTTTGGTAATCTATTTGGTATTTCTAATAACTCTGATAATTTATGATTGAACATAACTTTATCTGAATACTCGTATGTAAAGTATTTCATATTTAATTCAAACCCACCATCATCAGTTAGTGTATAAAGTTTATCAAACTTTTTATGATAAAATACTTCAGTACCATATGGTGCTAATCCCATAACCTTATACTCACCTTCATTTGGTTTGAATCCAAGAAATGCTGTGATTGTGGAATATAACATTCCTAGTGAATGTGGAAACTTAATAGATTTAATTGGTTTCTGTTTGTTTCCATCAAAAGATGTAAGTGTGGTTGTTTCGTATTCACCAACACCATCTACTGTAAGAACTGCTGAGTTTTTGAATGGGGATGTAAAATATGAATATGCTTTATGAGAATCGTGGTGATTACCATAAACTATATTTACATTAGGATGTACATATTGTTTAAATAAATTATCTATATCGTTATTTGGATTACGATGTTTCCATAGCAGTTTTAAATTACCTATTGGATTTTTAAAAAAAGTTTTTCTTGCAATATCAAGTATTCTTTTTCTTTTTTCCTTTGGATTCTCATAGTAACATACTGTACTAATATCTGTATTGTGGAGTTTATTATTTTGTAATATCCACTTTATTGATTGTATTGGAAAAGTACTATCGTGTTTTATACCACTAAATCTTTCTTCTTCAACTGCTGAAATAACCTTTCCATTCTGAACTAAACATACAGCCGAATCATGAAATCCAAACGAAACTCCTAATATGTATTTATCCTTTCCAAAACTCATTATTCTCTGTTGTAAATTCACCTGATTCTAGGTATTCATTTAGTATTTTCTTTTGATGTTGTTTCATTATGTTTACAACTTTAGTAATGTAGTGTGTTTTAACATCTGTCATTTCTCTTATCAAAAGATATAAATGTTTTTTATTAAAGTTTTCAATGTGTTCTGCTCTTCTAAATAATTCTAATACAGCATCTGCAATCTGTATATCTCTTTTCTTTGCAAAGATTTTAGTTAAATTAACATCCCAATACTTTAACATCAGATTTTTAAACTGTTTCATTTCATTGTTTTCCTGCTCATGATAAAAATCATTTTCTGGATTCCAAGTTACTGGCATTTCAGATATTAATGAATTTTGTTTCCATCTTTTGTAGTTACCATTATTTTTTAGAATCAAATGGTTCTTTGCAATAATTGTAAAATAAGAAAACGCCTTACCTTTACCTTCTTTAAACATATGTATTTTTTCTACCATAGTAGAAACTACTTCTGTTTGAATATCAATTTTTGGAACATCAAAGTAAGTAAACTTAAATGTATTCAAAACATTTTCTGCAAGTTTTTCAAAAGGATATTTGATTCTTGTTTTATATATTTCGTTTCTTATTGCTGGATTTTTCTCTTTGTTGTATTCTATGATTGCCTCTTGTGCAGGTGTACCAAAATACATTTTCGATTTTTTTCTTCTTTTTTTAGGCATATTATGTAGTAGTATTTAGTTCTTCAATAATTTCTTTAAGTTCTGTAAAAGCAGAACCTACCTCATCATCAGATTCAAATGAACCTCTTATATCAACATCTTGCATTCTTTCGTATGCTCGTTCAACTTTAGTTCTTATTGCATCTGATTTAGATAACTCCTCTTCAATGTAATCTTGATATTGTTCGTTTTGTCTGTTAAGATTTCGTATTCCTATAAGTAATACTATGTTTAGGAGTACAGACACTCCTAATGCTATCATTTCATATAATTCCATAAGTTTAATTTAATTTAATATCGTATCCACTAAATTGGGCCATGTACGATGTAATCTTTGTTCCGAATCCATCTTTAAATACTTTTCCATTTTTAAAGTATCTTTTGACAGAACCCTGTCCTCCAAGATGTGCAGCTGCTAAAATACCACTTTCAGAAATATAGATATCATTAATGGTCTTTCCACCAAATACATCAATATACTTTTGTAACTTTTCTTTGTTGTGTAATAATAAAGCCATCATTGCTTCTTCTTGAATGTGTGGATTATTTAGGAATTCTTCTTTGGTTACATTGAATCCTAATCCTTTTAGGGTACTTCTTCCAAACTGGTATTTACCCATATACCCCCATCGGTTTGTAACAGTATATCTGTTACCACTTTCTCTGAATCCAACATCATTTAAGAATCGATTTAATTCATCTTCGTGATGTTGTTGTTGTTTTCTTTCTTTCTCTAACTGTCTTTCGAATTGAAGTTCAGCCATTACAGAAGGTTTGTTGAGTGTCGATGAATCTATAATACCCATCGAACCTAGTGTTAGCAAACTTGCCAACAATAATGTTTTTCTCATAAAGATTGCTCCTTTGATTATATTAGCTAATATACAAAACTTTTATGAATTATCCAAATTTTTTAGAACTTTTTTTTGGCTGTGTATATCTAAATATAAAATATTATATTATTTGTGCTCCCTCTTCAAGTAGTGGTAATGCCTTTTTATACTTCATAAACTCTGTTTTTCCATCAGAAAGTTTTACCATAACTCTTTCGTTTCTACCATATTTTTTTTCTTTTACTATGGTTTGAGTATATCTTCTGATTTCATCAGTAATTAAAATACCATCTAAATGGTCTATCTCGTGTTGAGCAACTACACACTCTAATAACCCCTCATCACTAAAATAGTTATGTCCTTCTGTACCTATTTTCTTTGGTTCATCTGCACCAAACTCTACTGTACCTAAGTTATCAGTTTCTACTGTTATTGATTGTGAACGAACTGTGTGTCGTGGTTTAGTCATCGTTTTAGGAAGAGATAAACAAGATTCTATATAAACTATACCATCTTCACTTCTCTTCGTTATACGAGGGTTTACAAGTACTAAAGGTTCTTTTGTGTTAATAACACAAACTCGTTTATCTAATCCTATTTGGTTTGCTGATAATCCGAATCCTTTTTCTTTTTTTAATGCTGTCAGCAATGCTGCTGCAATAACATCTTGTTCTGTTTTATTCTTTGGTAACTCTGTAAGTGGCGTTCTTAACTTAGTTACATCTTGTACTATCTTGTTCATTTAAATAATTGTAATTGTTGTGAATCTGTTAATGTTTCTCGTGTTGATACATCTGCTCCCATTTTTCTACGAGTTACAGTTTTACCTCCATCTGGTGATTCATATATCCAACTTCTATCATCTTCTTTGAAGAAGTTTTCTTGTTGTAACCAATACAACTGTCTCACCTTTTCACCCAACTCCATATCGTTAGGATATTTTTTTACTAATTCTTTTATATGTTTTTCCATTATTCTGCTATGTTTAAGTATTTTTCTAATAACCAAGATGAAGATTGAATTTTATCACCCAATCCCCATACTGAATCTATTCCATATGAGTTACACACATCATTCTCTGGTGTAGTTGTTTCTGTTCTATCTCCACCATTACCAAATGCCATATTACCTTCTAACTCACCTCTCTTTTCAAAATGCCATTTGTGTTTTGCATGGTCAATCAAATCAATTGCTGTATCATCACCATGTATAAGTGGATTCATTACATAAACATAATCCACATCTCTTAATGATTCCATTATAAACTTTCGTTCACCTTCTTTCATAAAAGATTTACCTTTCTTTCTCCTTAACCAACTATCGTTGTTAAGTCCTATCCAAACTTCATCAGCCAATTTCTTAGCGTTTTGGATACATTCGATATGTCCTTTGTGTATGGGGTCGAATCCCCCACTAATTAAAATTACTTTGTACTTTTTCATATGTTAGTTTTGTCAGTTGAATTCCATGTTGTTCCAAACAACCCCATGTTTTTTGAATTATTCCATCCTTTAAAGCTTTGTCTATGTCTTGGTCTATCTTTATACTTTACATGATGGTTTAATATTTTTAATAATTTAAATTGAGTTTCATCTGTATATAATGCGTTTTCTAATACTTTATAATTATCATAAGTTACCTTCTCGTACTTTTTCCATAAATCATGCCAATTAGAAATATCCCATCCTTTAGTTTTCTCTGAAATTTTTCTTATAGATTTTAATGCTTCTAATACATTGTTTTCTCTATAATTAATATTAAATTCTTCTTTGAGGTATTTAAAATTTAATCCCCATTTATCTTCCATTATTTTATAATTCTTGCCTGGAAATATCATATACACCATTGTCCCACAGAATAGTGGTAGTAATGTTTTTTCTGATATATGTTCTAGTATTCCCATGTAATCATTAAAAGTATGTCTTTTATCATTGATAGTATATGTTTCCATACCAATATTAAAATAACTTTCTCTGTAAGCTTCTATTACAGATTCATATGAAATTCCACCTCTATCTAATGTTGAATTATGTCTTTCTTCATCCTTTGGTTTAATATAATCTTCTAGTGATTTACCAATTACTTTTTTTATTTCTTCAATATTATCTAATCCATATGTTAATACTTCTTCAGAATTAAATTCACCTCTTATATTTGGTAGAGTTACTTCATTATATTCTACTAAATCTTCTTCTTTGATATTTCTTGCAGTTATTAAATTTTGATGTGAATTACCAAAACTAAGTAATTCATTTAGTGTATGCATTCTTAAGGCGTTTGGTTTATTTACAAAACAACTTATACTATATCCTCTTGGATTATCATTTGGTGTCCATGCGTTTTTAAAATATGAACTTAATGGTTGTGTATCATCTGGTGTCATCACAGGGTCTGCCTGATATGTTTTTATTAAATAATCTAATTCTGTTCTTTTAATGTTACAATCTAATATAATTAAATCTTCTTCTTTAAATCCCCATTCTTTTATAACAACATCTTTTAAAAGTTTTTCTGTTTCTCCTACCCAAGATTCTTGTCTTAACACTACCATTACCTTTCCTCCATTCTTTTTTACTATTGGATACATTTCTTCGTAGTAATGTTTGTAATCATTAAAATCTGAACCTTGATGAAAAAGTTTATATGAAATATCTAGTAGTTTACAATTATCTGGTGGTACTCTTTTAAAAGCCAAATCTTTTAGATGTGGTATTGAAACTTGCAAATCAGGTATCCAATCTGAATCATTTGTATGAGGAGAACAAAATTCTATTACCTCCATATCACCATTTCTATATTTTCCAATTGCAGGGCCAACATGAGTAGTTTCACCTATAATACTTGTCATTTTATTTGCGAATTTCTTTGCTCCCCAATATCCTAAATGATTATCACCAAAATCAATTTCATCTAATATTAACCAACCCATATCATGTGCATGACCCCAAGGATGTGTATAATTAAAATATCTATTTACACATCTTGGATGTCTTTCCATATCTTGAAACTGATGTACATCTTTGTTAAACCAAACACAATCATCAAATGAACCCATAGAAAATGTATATTCATTTTGCATTCCCATAGAATCTAACCAACCTATAAAGTTCATAATCATTCTTGATTCTTCTTTGTGGTAGATTACTTCATCGAAGTGATTATCTATCCAAGTTTGATATCCATCTCCATAAACTTTATCTAATCTTCTGTTTTCTTTATCTTCAGTAAACCATTCTTTTACTAATGAAAATTGGTATTTTTTCTTTTCTTTATTCCAACTTGCATTACATATACCATGATGGTTTTCTTTTGAAAAGTAAATATCATCTCTTATACCTGGCTGGAATTCAAAATGAAATAAGTGTGCAGAATGAGGTTGTCTAAGATAGTTCTTTATAATATACTCTGTTGCTTTTCTTATAATCCTTTTTGTTCCACTACCAGATTTTGCATCATTTATAAATTTTGTTGCCTTTAAGTTTTTTGCAATAATAGATGCGTAACTACATTCTTCTTGTGATGGCAAATCAATACCATACTTTTCTTTATACAACGGTCTTATATCTGTTCGTGCTGATAATGGTTCGAAACCTCCTCCTTTAGTTATGGAAGTTCCACCGAAGTAAAAAATAAATTCATAGTTTTCTTTCAATTTGATAATGGTGCTTTAATTGTCGGATGTGATTCATAATCAATTATAGAGTAATCAAACTCACCTTTAAATAAATCTACTGATTTTAATCTAACTGTTGGTAGTTTGTATGAATCTCTTTTAATTTGTTCGTGTGCTTGTTCTAAATGATTTTTATATAAATGTATATCTCCCAATGAACCAATTAGTTCACCTGGTTTTAATTCTGTTTCTTCACATAGTAAAAGTAGTAACATCCCATAAGATGCAATATTAAATGGTAACCCTAAGAAAGTATCAACACTTCTCTGATTCCACATTAAAGATAGTTTACCATCGTTTACATAACATTGGAATCCATAATGACAAGGAGGTAAAACCATCTTCTCAAGTTCTCCAACATTCCATGCAGATACTATTAATCTTCTACTGTTTGGATTTTCTTTTATGTTTTTAATAAGGTCTGAAATCTGGTCTATTGATTTTGTATATCCACCATATTCAGCCATCCAACCTCTCCATTGTGCTCCATATACTCTTCCTAAACTTCCATCATCTCTTCCACTCTTCTTATAATCACCATCCCATATGTGACAATCATTATCTTGAAGGTACTTAATATCTGTTCTTCCTTTTAAGAACCACTTAAGTTCTGTAAAGATTTGTCTAACTGCCATCTTCTTGGTTGTAAGAAGTGGAAATCCTTTACTCATATCATGTCTGAAAGTTTCTCCAAAGTAAGATAAAGTACCTGTACCAGTCCTATCTTCTTTTTCTTTTCCATACATTATGAGTTTTCTTAAAAACCCTTGATATTGTTTATCTACTGTATTCATGATGCTGTTATTAATATATAGAGTACGCAACCAATTAATCCTACAAGAGATACAAATGCAATCTTATAGTTTGATTCCATTTGTTTTCTACTTCTTCCTTGATTTCTAATTTCTTCTAATTGTTTTTCTACTATTTTTTTTGTTCTTTCATTCATAACTTGATGTATTTAATAATCCACTATACTCACATTTATTTGAAGTGATGTAAGGTAATATGGATAGTTCTTTAGCTTTAGCCTCAACCATAACATCAACATCATTACCATATAGATTAGGTAAATCGTTAATATAATCAGAGTGAGCCTGTTCTTTAATCTTTTCGTTACCTTCGTGTAATCGTTTAGATTCTGAATAGTGTACTATTGGTTTGATACCTTTTGGCCAAGTTGATATTGCCAACTCAAGTGCCTCTTGTTCTGTTAATCCACCTGTACAAAACTGATGGTGATGATAATCAAATACAATAGGAATACCAATTCTTTTATGTATGTACATCAAATCTTTTACTGAGTACATAGATGCTTTATCATCATTCTCTACTGTTAATCTACCTTGTACTGCTGGAGAGAGTTTCTCAAAGTTCTTACAGAATCTATCCATGGCAGATAATTTATCACCATATACACCATTACAATGAATGTTTAGTTTGTTGTATGGAGTACGAGATAATCCCAACATATCAAATACTTTACCATGTAATTCTAAATCGGTAATAGTGTTTTCTACTACATGCTCTCTTGGAGATACTAATACATTGAAGGGGCCGGGATGTGATGTAATACGAATACCATTATCAGTAGCATAATTACCACATGCCTGAAGTATAGTTTTGATTCGTAAATAGTATGGAGAGTTTTCAATACCATATTCTGAAGCCCATGGAAATAAATCAGAAGATAATCTGAAACATTTTATGTTATGTTCGTTGTTCCATTGTAATATAGTAAATAAATCTCTAACATTTTGTAGAGATAACTCACCAGCATAATCAACACCCTTTTCTAAAAAGGTTCGTTTAATCATACTTCTGTTTGTTGTGATTCTTGGTTTCTGTTTACCAAGTGTCATATTAATACAAGCGTATCCTAAATTCATATTTTAAGTTTTATATTAGCTAATATACAAATAAAAAATGAAATATCCAAATAATTTTGAATTTATTTTTGCTTAATATTTTTTGACCAATATTGTACAGCCTTTGGGTCATTCTGCCAAAGTTTTTTTATTCTCCAATCGAATAGTGGATGTTCATAATATGGTTTACCACCGAACAATTCTGCTTTTCTAGCAGCAGTTACTAAAGGTGAACCCATATTATCCATTGAAGCCTTTTCTTCTTTTTTTGAAAAAGTTTTCTTTTTTTCTTTTGGTTCTTCTTCTAAATCTTTTATATCTTCTCCATATAGTTCTCTTCTTTGAACTACTTTCTTCTTATCCACAATACCCCTATCAACTTGTAAAGCGTTGTTAAATGCAATTACAAGTGCAACTGCGAGTGGGTCGAATACAAAGATAATAATTAGAATAAACCAATTGATAATAACATCCATAGGTCTATCTAACAATCCACTAAGATATTGTAGTGGGCCTAGTTCAGATGAAACTCCTTCCATTGATTCAACCTCTAGTATTTTTAATTGAATTGATTGTAAGGAATCAGCTGCTACTTCTCGTTTCGCCTGAACACTCTTACGATTCTCTTCTTCAACTTCGATACGCTTTTGTGAAATCCTAAGTTCGGAAGTAGAGATGGTTCGTCTAACGCCCCCAACCACCGAGGTGTCTCGTACTTCGATTGATTGAGATTTTGCATTAGAAAGAGTACTAATGTTACTGCTAATTCTTTTAAGTTCCTCATCATATCTTATAACATCATCACCCCAAAACTTTTCTTTTTGTTCTAGGAATGCTAATTGTTTTTCTTTTATACTGAATTGATTAAATGTATCTTGAAATGCAGAAGTTAGAAATCCATATATACCTAATGAGGTAATTAGAATTAAAATAATAACTGCACCACTTAGATACAATCTAAATGATTTATTTATCTTATCCCAATAGTTGTATAGATAACCAGCAGTTATAAGTTTGGCTAGTTCTAATGAACTTGCCATAACAATCACAGATAGTGCTGCTCCAGCAAATAGTTTAGATAAACCACTTACCGAAAAGAACGCTGCATTAAATGCTACGAACAATGCGGATAATCCTAATAGTAAGGTTCTAAATTTCATGTGATTTCCCTTTCTAAGAGATATCTATCATTTCTCTTGTTTGGTCTGTTAGTTTTGAAACTTCTTGTATGAGTTGTCGTGCAAGTGAGTTATCAATTTTTCGTACACCAGTAATCCCATCATCCAAGATTTTGGTACGAGAGGAGATTCCTTCTAGTAAGTTGTAAACCTTTTGTTTATAAACATCTTTCATAATAATATAGTTTATTGTATAATAATAAATATTGTATATATAAAAAAAGGGGATTTTTTGAACCCCCTCTTTATTAGCCAGTATAAATATGTGTTAGTAAGAAATCTTTAAGGATTTACCTTTTTTATTAGTTTTCTTGTCAATTAGGAGAATAAGCAACCCATTATCAAACTTAGCTGTAGATTTAGTTCCATCGTAATCTTTGCCTACTGTAAGAGTTAAATCTATTTCTTTTACATATACAGAAGAATTCTCTTCTTTGTTAGATTTAATTTTAATCTCTTCTTCAGTAACATCTACTGTAATATTCTTTGGGTCATGACCTATAACTGGTATTGTAACTTGTTGTTTACCATCATCTAATGTAGTTACATCAAATGTGTTATTTGCGTTATGGTAATGTCTTGGTTTGTAATCGGTGTTTAAAAAGACCTCATCTACGAAGTCGTTAAAGGTGTTAAGTGTGTACATAATTTATTTTTAATTTAATTTAACATTCACTCTATATAGTACCAATATCGTACCATTCAATATCACATGACAGTATGTCAGTATTTTTTCTTTTTATCATGACAGTATGTCAGTTAGAATGGTTTTGAATCTTCCCACTCTTTTCTTTCTTGTCTACAACTCAAGTGGTCTGCCCAATGTAGAACATATGGTAAATCAGTTTTTAATCCATACTCAGGACTTCTTGCCATGAAATATGGTTTTGTTGCTTCGTTATATAATCCATCCGCTAACATTATACCGAGTTGTTCTTTCTCATTGTATTTAATACCATAGTTGTTTAGAAGGTTTAATGCACGATGAGTAACATCCATATAGTTTATTTCATCATTGTGTTTATAAACTCTTCCTAAATTTTTTCTATGCCAATCTGATGTTTCTGAAACATAAAGTGGTCCTTCACTATTTCCTAGTTTACCTAAATCGTGATGAAACGCAGCAAACAATAATTCTTCATCAGTAAAATCTACCTTTACTCCACCTTCTTCATATACCTTCTTTAACTTAAATGCATTTCTTGCTACATTTAGTACATGGTCTATATAACCACCAGCATATGCTGAATGAAATTGTAATCTACCACTTGCTGGTGCAATTGCAAGTTCTTGTCCTAATTCTTTTTCTGAGTACATATGTAAAAGATTTGTTAATCTTTCACCTTTAAATACTTTTTTTAATGCATCTATAAACTTATCATAGTTTTTAGATAGTTGTTCTGCTGTATAGTTTTTCATTATTTATAAATTGATTGTTTAGTTAGCATTTCATATAATACTTCTATTTCTTCTTCTGTTTGACATAACCCTAATCCATTTAACTCATTTAGTTCAACTATAAACTCTCCTTCATTTAGGGCTTTTAATTTTTGATTTGATGGGCTAGATATAAAACAAGGAGTATATGGGTCTCTACTATGTTTGGGTAAAGCACATATCCAAAATGAATATGTATTACCTTTTATATCTTCTTCTTTTTCTTCTGTCCACCCTTGTTTCTTAAATGTTTCTTGGGTGATAGGAGTACCTCGTAGTTTTATAGGTATCATTCTAGTACTATGTTTATTGATTTAGTTATATACCACTCGTTTATGGTTGCTGTTAATCTTAATGTATCTCCTATGTGGTTTTGTGTTGGTGCTATAATTGTGTTTATCTCACCTTCATCACCTACATAAGAACAACAATTAGTTGTAGATACTAATTCGTTTTGATGTGTCCAATATAAATTACTTTCCCAACCTATTTTAGTTGGTTCGGTAACATAACGAACTCTACCTGTTACTCTATGAATTGTTTGCCATGAACTATCACTTAAATCTAAATGATAAAATCCATTTCCATCTATTGGTAACCTACCATCTAATTCCATGATTGGTGTTTGTGGTTCTATATATAGTTCATCATCTGGTGAACAACCCCACATGAATCCTAATAAGAAAAATAATCCTATCAGAAATCCTATATATAGTAAGGAATCAATAGCATACTTTTCAGTTAATTTTTTTCTACGCTCGTCTCGCATATTTTATAATAATTCAGTTAATACTTTATCCCAATTATGAAACTCATTCCATTTTTTGTTTTCATAATCCCAACCGAACTGTATGTGTTCTCCTTTGAAATCACCAGCTCCATTTTTTATTCTATCATCAATTAGGTAATCGCCTATCAACAAATCTTTTCTATGTGTTGTAAAAATCTTTTTATGAAACATTAACCCGAAATGTTTTTCTATCCAATATCTTTTATCAGTTAAAGAATCTGGATTACCCCAAGGTGCAGCAGTCGCGATAAACATATCATATTTATCTGATTCATATAGTTTGTGAACTGCCTCAATACAATCCTCGTAAGGTGGTGGGTCTCTGAATATACCTGGTATATGGTCAGGACAGTTTTCGAATTTCTTTTCTAAATGTGGATTATCTACAAAAAATTGTTTGTAGTGTGTTTCTAAATCAACTAACACACCATCCATATCTATGTATAATATTTTTTTATGATTCATATGAAAATCCTATTTGTAAATCTGATAATACATTTGCCAACATATCATTCATCATTTGGTTTTCTTTTTTATTTTGGTAGTATTTTTGTTTTCTTACTATCTTGTTTTGTTTCTTAACAATCTCATTAAGAGCAGATATTACATCTTTTTTAGTATCACCGATGATTCCAACTCTCCACTTTACTCCATCAATAGTAAGTGTATCTCCTAAGTTTCTCTCCCACTTAGATAACATATATTGAACACCAGTCAACATAGTTTCACTTTCATTCATTTTTACTAATCCTAAATTCATTTCTTTTAACATATTTTTCTCTTTTTATCTCAATCTTACATAGCTAATATACGAAAAATATATTAGACTACCAAATTTTTTACTGGTTTTTTTGCAAATGTGCGTGGAATCCTAATACTGGTTTATGGTTAACCTTATCTATTATATACTTTAGTTTTACTTCTTTCTGAGTAATCATAGCTTTGGTAACCTCTAAGGTTTCTACATCGAATTCATTTTCTACCCAATCTTTGAATAGATAGGTTAGTAGTTTAGATTTAATTGTTTTAATCATATTTTAGGTTTTAAATTATTATCTGTATAGAGTTACAACTGAACCGAACTCATCATCGAATATTTTAACTAAGTTTTCGTAATCTGAACTCATCATTTTTTCTAACATCTCTGTGATATAAGAACTACTCATACCAACTTGTTTACCGAATCTTTTAGCATATCCCATAAGAACAAACGCGTTACCATCGGGTCCAGTCAAATCGATTTCAATTCCTCTATTTAATTTTTCTTTACTTTTAATCATTTAATTTATTTTAAAGTTTAATATTGTTTACTGTTTGAATTTCGTTAAGTACTGAATACATAATTTTTGGATTCATCATTGAACTCATTAGTTCAAAGTCACCAATAAAGTTTTTGTTTAACAACACTTTTTCTAATTCACTTCTTGATATTTCTTTCATAACTCTCAATCTTACATAGCTAATATAAGAAAAATAATCGAGACTTCCAAATTTTTTCGGGCTTTTTTTGCAACTATTTATATGGCGTTTCTATTACCATATTGTCTATATTTACTGCGTGGATGTAAATAATCGTTTAGTTCAAATGGGTCTAAATCTAATTCCCATTTGTTTATTATTTCAAAAGATTCTATTCTATCCTCACCATATAAATCTTCATAGTATGTTATTGGAATATTTAATTGTTCAGATATTACTTTAATAGATTCGTGATGTTGGTCAAATTTATATCTTATAGGTGATTGTAAATCTATAAAATCTTGTGGGATTGTTTCCCAATGCCATTTATCGTGTGAATTTTTAACAAACTTGGGTTCTTTTGTTCTATCACCTGGCCAGGGTTCTTTGTGTACTTGATAGAATCTGTACATAAGATTTAACCAACTCTCCCAATGTTCTTGAATATTTTTTCTACTTAATAGAATTACTTTATCAAACTCTTTAGACCAATCAACATAAAACCCTTGCATTTCTTCATCGGTGTTTACATTTAGGTGGAGTGGTGTTTGATTTATTAAACATTTAATAACCACATTACCTTTATCTTCTAATACTTTCAGAGGCCATTTGAACTCTTTGAATTCTTTAAAGATGGGTCTATGATAAAAAGGCTCTGATACCCTTACATCGAATTGTTCTGCGATACCATTTAATAATGATGATGTGCCTGTTCTACCTATACCTAATATTAATACTTTCATGCATATTCTTGTAACAACCTTAATATTTCATCTAATGATTCGTGTCTGTGATTATCTAGTAAATTAACCGAATACACATATTGTGATTCTTTTACCTTTGGTACTTCGTGTATTGCAGAGTCATTTGGAAACTTTAAATCAATCTGTTGTGGGTCTCCAGTTAGTATCATTGTAGAACCCTTTCCTAACCTACCTAGTACCATACTAAGTTGTTGTTTTGTTAAGTTTTGGAATTCATCTACAATAACAACTGCATTTTCAAAAGTTCTTCCTCTAAAATGTGATAGAGATACCAATTCAATGTTTTCATCCGATTCCATCTTTTGTAGTATATTTGGTTTATTATAAACCTTTCTCATATTAGAACGAATTGGAACTAACCAAGGCTCCATCTTTTCATCAAGTGAGCCAGGTAGATATCCATTATCTTCATTTGATACTGTTGGTCTTGTTATAATAATTTGATTAATCTTTCTTTGAAAGAACATATCTAAACCTATTTGAACTGCAAGTAGGGTTTTACCACTACCAGCCTTTCCTACTACAAAGTTGTAGGGATGATATAAGATGTTTGTCTTTGCCATCTTTTGTTCTTCTGATAGGTTTATTGAAAACTTTACCTTACCTTTTGGTGGTACTTTACTTGTATTTAGAGTCATTTGATTTCCTTATCTTTTATAATTTTTTATAAAGTTAAATTGTCTACCACCTATTTTGTGGCAAATCTTTATAGGAGCTTTATTCCAGCTATCCATGTAACCGTACATATAATCGTGTTCATTTAAAAACATTCTAAACCCATAGTTGTACATTTGTACTCCAGTAGTTCTTGGTATTTTTAAATCTTTGCGTATATAAGTTCCTCCCCAATATATTGAGTTCTTAGTTGGTAATGGGTGTACTTCGTTTATCCAATCATATGTAAATACATTAGAAAACCATCCCCACCCAATTACTTCGTTAAAGTTTTCGTGGAAAAATAAAGTTGATTTAGATACTCCATCTAATCTTTTTTCAATATCTTCAATAGTAGGTCTATCATCCCAATCAGATAATTGCTCATCAATAGATGATATGATATTTTTAAAGTGAATTTCTGATTCAGTAGTTAATGTATCAACTACTTCTATTCTAAATGAATCATCGAAACTTAATGGAGTAAACTCACTTTTATGAATTTGCATTTCATAAAAATCATTTTTTCGCATAGTAATAACAATTATACTTGTTCTACTATAAATATAATATTATAGGTGTTTTGCTTTGAAATAAGTAATAAAAGTAGAAATTAAATTAGTAACCTGAGTTTGTTCATCGCTACTTAGAGCGTGTGTAGTTCTACCTGTTGTTCTATTTGTTTTTTTGTATATAGTTGGTTTACTCATGATTCTTATTTGTTGTGTACGATGATTCCATTAGCAACATATGAATGTAATCTATCTACTGTTATATTATAAACTTTTTCTTTTGCATCAGAACGAACTATTCTAATATCTTCTATCTCTTTCCATTCAGAGTCTATACATATACTATCTCCTACTTGAAGTATCTTTGGTTGTTTGTTTGATAGATAAGGTTCTTGGTTCTTATCTGGTACTAATGATTTCCATCCATCTTTCGTTAAGAATGGATGTTCTGGTGTAAACTCAATACCAGTGTTATCTATTGTATATAGTGATGGTTCATCACCTAATAGTTTACAAGCATCTGCATGAGAGCCAACAAAATGTGAATCATCAGTTGCAATTACTTCAGCTGAATCTATCTTTCTTCCATCCCATCCTAGTACTTCATCACCTACAACTATATCTTCTATATTTTTAACATCGCCATTTGATAAGGATATATGTGTACCTGCTGCAAAACAAGTTTGAGGTACACCACCTGGTGGCATTCTGTTATGTGCCAAGAAATCTTCTACAAAGAAGTTATTGTTACCATCAACTTCATCTAGGTTATAAACTGTTGTTGTATCTTCTTGTTCTATTATATCTGTAATAGCAACTCCATATCCATCAAGGTGTAATACTTCATCTCCTATTAAAATTTGTTCTACATCAATACCACTATCTTCTTTTGTTTGATTAGGGTAATAAGATGAGTATCCTTTTCCACATACAAATAAAGGGTGGTCTGGAGTACCTGTTAATTCAGTTCCATTTTCAAATACATACTTTACAACATTTTCATTTGATTTGATTCTAATCTTTTTAACTTCTTTATATTCTGAAGTATCGTTATCGTGATTATATGATATTACTTTATCACCTACCTTTACATCTTCTATGTTTGTAATACCTTTAGATTCTACATGAATCTTACTACCAGCAATAAAACATGGTGCGTTGTGTACAATAAATGGTGATGATGATGATACGAAATATGTATCAGTATCTTCCACATCGACTCTGTAAAATTTATGTGTATCTATATCACCTGTTACAAATATGTTAGATTGTGATATCGATAATAAATCTCCATCCTTATCTATAAGGTAATCATCAGAAGCTGTTATCCAATACGCTGATTTAAATTTAATCTCATTTGATTGTGTATTGTATGTTAATAAGTTTTTATTTGATGATACATATATTTCTTCACCAGTTCCTAGTGTTAGTTCGATACCAGTACCATACCAAAGTGATGATGATGATAGTGTATCAACAACAGATGATGTTACTATTGAATTATCTGGTAAATCTCTACCATCTTGTGACCAAGATGAAAATACATCGTAATCATCTGTATCTGGTGAACCACTTAAGAAGAATGATTTAATTGTATCTCCCGTTGATATATCTCCTATTCCAACAAAAGTATTATCTACCTTTTGAATGTTTTCAGATGATAATATAGCATCTTGTACTAATGGGTTATGTTTTACAAAGTTCGTTGTATATTCAAAGTAATGTTTTATTGGTACATCAACTACTGCAGTGTTTGATGATAGTGAAGATATGTTTGGTATATCATACATTGCATCAATCTTATAACTACCTAAACTTACATAGTTTATTTCACTTCCATAAAGAATACCAAATTGTCTAATTGCTTGTACCTTTCCATTTGAAATTTGAGTTGGGTTAGTATGATATTTTTCTATATATCTATCACTTCTATCTAAATAGTTAAAGAAGTAATCATCGGTAATATCTGTTGATGATGAATCTGCAGTTCCTACGAATTTGTGAAATGTTATTGGGGAGTGTCTTTCAGATGAATCTTTTTCTACTATATCTGGAAAAGTATCACTTGCGTTTACAGATGAAGAAAATGTGTTTCCTTCCCATGCACTACCACTATATCTAAATTCTGGTACAGATGATTCGTTATCGTTATCTTTAAATATCTTTAGAACTTCTATTCTTTGTTTACAATATGTACTATCAAATATAGCGTTTTCATCATATGCCAATCTTAAGATAAATCTATCTGATTCATCTGTTACATTTGTTGGATATATTGTGTTTCTATCTTCTTCTATTTTAACTATCTCACTTATAAATGTGGCATCGTTACCGATTACTGAAGTTAGTTTTTCAATAAAGTTTCTATGAAATACTTTATAAACAACTGTTAGTTTTGTAATGTTGTTGCTTTGCAATAAAGATATAAACGCTGTAAAATCTAAACGATTATTTAATATATCGTTTATCATTGCAGTGTCTGTATTGAACTCTAATAGTCTTAACTTATTAGATTCATCAATAATAAAATCACTTGAAAATAAAGTACCTTTCATCTATGCTTTTCTTTGTATGAGTTCTTTATATAAGTATCTTGTAAATCTTTTTTTATGATATTAAACTCGCTAATTCTTCTTTAAAACTTCTCTTTTCAAATCTTCCTTTTCTTTCTGATAAGTAATCTCTTACTATCGCACAGTATTCATAGTGTTCATTTCGTTCAAACCATTTCATACAATATTTCATAGCCAATTCATATTCACTATGGTCTATGTAAACACATATGTTTGTTCTTAGAAGTTTTGCTAATATAAAAGATTTTCTATTATACTTCCATGCCTCATTAATCATATCTACCGCCCTAGTATAAAAATCTTCTCCATGATGTTCCATATACTCAGTAATCCATTCCCTTTGATTTGGGATTAGATATTTTCTCCAAGATACTTTTTGGTAGATGTTCCTCATATCTATAAATATTATGTTTTCCACAAAAGTTGAACAGCTAGTATTAAAAAACATAATGCTAATTGTATTAATATTTTTGGAGTTAAGTGTTCATTGAAGTAATAGCTCGTTAGGATGATGTAGGATACCATTCCTACTACAAATCCAACAAATCTATTTGGCCATAAATTTCCTCCAAAACCTTCTACACCAACTCTAGTTGCCTGTAAGAATACCCATGTTAGTGGAATTGCCATCAGATACCAACCCCACCATGATGGTGATTTAGTTGGGTCTTTGAACTGCCAGTTGTGTTGAAACCATACTGCAGTTTGACCGATTATATAAAGTAGGATGGCCATTCCTATGTAATAGTAATTTAATTTCATAACCTTTTATTTAATTTTTTATTTAACTACCGTATGAGGTTGTATCAGTAGTTTCAGTATCTATGTCTGTTGTTGTATTTGTTACATCAATATTAGTGCCTGTTGATGCAACACCCTCTGGATTTTGAGAAAACCAATGAGATGATATTACTGTACCTCTTTTAAATGGTTTAATAAATTGGTTGTCCATATCAGTTGTAGAATCATATAATAATGAATCTATATATTGTACAACTTCTCGTTCTCCAATAAGTTGTGTACCACTACTTAAGGAATCTTCCATAGTTACTCCCCACCTAGTTTCATCTTCTTTAAAAGATTGTATATAGGTTTCCATTTTAGTTTTATTTAATTGTATTCCTGGTATTAGATGAGATGTAAAATATGGATTACCATTATTTCTTGCATAATCAATATCATCTTTTAATCCTTTACTTATGTATTTATTTCCACTATCTGTGAATATTATCTGAAATCTAAATTGTGTTAATTTATCTCCAAGATTTCTATAAACAACACTACCATCTATTGGTTCTATGTATCCAAATGGTCTTGGTAGAGGTATCGGTAAACCTGTGAATTGTGTTGAATTGTATAATCTACTCTGTTGGTTTATTGGATTAGTAAATGTACTAGCAGTGTGTTCTACACCATCAGAAATAATTTTATACCTACTTCTTAGTTGTGAAAGAAACTCTCCTATGGGTTTGTTTCTATCCTTTTTAACAGGATATGTGTTAACGATTGTAACTCTTGGTAAATCAGTATCAATCTTTTTAAATCTGTCTGAGGTAAATGGAAAATCACCAGCTGGTTCACTCTCTATATCAACATCATTTGGAGTAGGTGGTGGTACAAAAATTGATGGTTCTTGTGGTGCAATATATTCTGGAACTGGAGAGGTTGGTGGAGGTGGTGCCGGTGTCGGTTGTTGTACCCTTTGTTGTGGGGGTGTTGGTGCAATGTCTGGTGGAAGTACTACATCCACAGGTGTTTCACTAAACTCCTGATTGTACTCTTGCATTCTACTTAATTCACCACTATTCTCTAATGACTCTCTAGCCTCAGTTGATAATCCTCCTTGTGCATATTGTTGTAATATTTGTGTTTCAGCGGTTATTTGTGATTGTCCAGCTAATATAGTATTACCCAATGCTGTTTCAATACTACTATTGAATTGAAAGTTTTGAGCTGGTTGGGTTAGTAGGTTTACTTGTTCAGTAACAGCTTCTTGTATTTCTTGTGGGGAAGCACCTTGTCCTCTTAAATCATTTGCTACTTGTTGAGGTGTTGTAGTTGCTCTTATATTCGCTTGTGTACCTCCACTTATTACCCAGCGATACTCTGTTGGATTCCAAGCCCACCTCGTACCATCGGGTTGGGTTACTTGTTCGAATGAATACATTCCAGGTCTACCAATTGGTGAATATAATGCCATGTATATAAATATGGGATATTATAATTTACTCTCCACCAATTCGTGGTATGCATCTTGATATGCGTCCACTCTTCTGCCTCTGTATTTTTCACTACCCATAAGTTCACCTGCTCTATCTCTAACTTCTTTGAGCATGTTTACTGAATGTGATTCATATAGAATCTCTTCTATTTGTTTTTCTTCTGACATCATTGACCTAGTTTTTGTTGTAATCGTTGTAACTTTAACTTATCCTCTTCTGATAGTGGATGTTTGAGTTTTAACTCTATTATCTCATTAACTACTTTTTGTATCTCGTTATCTTTCAAGTATTCTTTTATTGTTTGCATGTTTATATTATACTAACTTCATCGTACCATTGAACATTAACTCCAGCCTCATCAAACATTTCTAAGCTTCTTTCGGCTGAATCTAACCACTTCTGAGATTTTGCTCCTCTTGAATATCTAGTTACAAATATTCGTTCAATCCCAGCGTTTATAATACCTCTTGCACAATCAGCACAAGGTACTCCACAAGTTAAATACATAGTACATCCCTTAGTGGATACGCCAATACGAGCAGCATTATAAATTGCATTTCGTTCAGCGTGTTCGAACCAGTAATACTTTTCTGGCTTCTCTTGTCTCTTAGGTTTGTTATCATTTATTCCTCTTGGGAAAGAATTGTAACCTGTTGAAACAATCTCTTTATCTTTACCAACAATAACCGCACCAATCTGTGTACGCTCATCTTTGGATTTTTCTTTTACCTTTTCGGCTATATTTCTAAAATATTCAACCCAGCTCATAACACTGTCTTTTTTATTTCAAATGATTCATGTGGTAGCCACATTACTAATACATATCGTGTACCTGAAATTAGTGGGTGAACTTGATGATACAATCGTGAGTCGAACATTACCGCATTACCTCTTTGTTTACTTATTTTAGTTTCGTTATTGTTCGTATCCCAAACAGATAAATCACCACCTTCGTATTCATCTTCATTAGATAGTTGTATTAGTATGGTTCTATATCTCCACTCTGTTCCTTTTGAACCCCTATCTTGGTGTCTTTTAAACTTACCACCTTTTGTGTATTTTAAAATTGAAGCTATGTTTTTTGATTTATCGTAATCTAATTCTTCTTGGTATCTAAACTTTTGAGTTTGTATTATTTTCTTAACTCCAAACTGTTTTAAGTTTTCTGTTATAAAAGAATCTTTAGGTATTAAAACTTGTCTTTGTGTAGATATTCTAAATGGATTTATACTATGTAGTTCTTGGTCTATACTGTTGACAGTTTTACTTTCAAACCATCTACCTCCTTCAAGATTCATAATTTGTTCACATTCTTTATCAGTAAATAATCTCTTTTCTATCATACCATTTCCCAATCTATATCTTCTATCATTTCGCAGAACCAATATGTTCCACTTGAATGTTGTGTAAATACAGTATCTACTCCTAACCATTCTTTTACCATCCTTACATCCTTTACTCTATCCATAGGATATTCTGCATGAATTACATACAATCTACCATTTATGTTTTGTACTGGTCTCTTGAATGATGGGTATCTACTCATCGTTTCCTATTATGTAATAGTTTCGAATTGCAACCATTAACATAATTACTCCAAACGATTCTAATATATTTAGATTTGACCATATTGGGAATATAGAAATCTTAGTAAAGAATGATAAAGCTACAGCAGCTGTAGCAAATAATAACATTCCTTTTGTATAATCGTATTGTGGATTGTTCATATTCATGTTTTTAATTTTGTAGCCCGTAGGAGAGTCGAACTCCTCTTTCTAGGATGAAAACCTAACGTCCTAACCGATAGACGAACGGGCCAATATTGTGGAGGATATCGGAGTCGAACCGATGACCTCTTCGGTGCAAGCGAAGTGCTCTAGCCAGCTGAGCTAATCCCCCATATTTTTATGTTTCTGTTTACGAGTATAGTTTTTCTTACTCTTCACAACTTTCTCGGTCATCTTCTTACCGATTTCGTGGGATAATTCGCCGATAGTTATATCGTCCCAATCAACCTTCTCTTGATATCGGTTCTGTTTGTTCTGTTTCTTCATCACTTACCAACTCCATTGTTGTGTTACTTCTATTCCTCAGATATTGCTTCTCAGTCCATTGAGGTGTTCTATCTGTCACAAACTCAATAAACTTATTAGTTTGAGAGTTTTCTGTTTCTTCTTGTATTCTATATCTTAGTTTTCTCATATTAATCGAACCATTGGTCTCTATTAGTTTTGATTTTATATATACCTGTTTTTCTCAATACTTCTCGTTTCTTCTCCTTCATTTCTTTTACTCTTGGATTCTTCTTTCTTTTTTTATGTTCAGACATACCATCAAGATATTCAAGAAATCCATCAAAATCTTTTTTACCTAGTTTATCCAATTCCTCATCACTTAGAGGATTCTTAGGGTCATACTTCATTATATGTTTTTCGGAATTGAGGTTGCGTTGTTTTGCATCTTCATATCATTTAAAAGATTTAGAAATTGTTGTTTTGTATATTTTCTTCCATATACATAATATTCCACATCTCCATTCTCTTTTATTATTGCCGGCCCATCCCAACTATGGAATTTACTGTCAAATGTGTGATATTGTGTGCCGTTTGATTTAAATGATTTGTATTGTTTACTTCCCATATCTATTATATTTTTAAAGGTTTATACAGCTAATATACGAAATTAAATCCATATATCCAAATGTTTTACTATCTTTTTTGTCATAACTCTTAATGTCGGTTCGCTTCGGACTTTTTTATCTTGATATATATTGATAGTTTTCTAGTTGTTCTAAGAACATCCATCCTTGTGCACCATGGCCTTTCTCGTTTTGATGATTGTCTAGTATCTTTATATCGTTCCAATACGAAGGATAGTTGCCCATCCAATCGGTAAAGTTGTCAAACTCCCCAAATTTTAGTAGTCTACTCCCCATACTCTCTTTATAAGTATTCCAAAAGGGATTTAGGTTTCCTTCACTCTTACTACCGTCATCGTTCCAGTAGAAGTTAAATACATCTCCATCGTTACTCCATGTGTATATGTTGGGATGTAGGTTACTGAGCGATAGGATTGTATCCCTATACTGTAAAAAGTTAAGCAACTCTTGTATCTGTACCCAAGATTTGTTTTTTTTATTGAACCCTATCTCATCGAGTCTATCGACCTCTGAGGTATATAGTGGGTAATCCTTTCTTATGTAGTTGTAGTGCTCGGGTACTATTGTTGACAGAATTTTGGCATCGCTTTTTTCTTGTTCATGTAGGGAGTAGTTAGAATCGAGGTTAAAAATTCTTGTTCGATTTCTTGGAGGTTCTTCTATTATAACTAAATCGTTCTTTCTCCAATTCTTAGCAGTCCGAAGAATCATTTGTTGTGTATATAACCAACCTTCTCCTCCAGTAGCAAAGTGTGTTGCCTCATCTAGTTCACAATGGTTGTTATCCCATATTCTTTTATAGTCAAGATTAAACTTATTCGCTATAATACCATACCATGTATCATCATGTGAGAGAACTCTATCGTTCCAATTATCAGAGTATGAACAACCGTATATCCAAAGTTTGTTTTTCATTCTCTAAAGAAGGTATCGTATATTCCCCATACTGTTCCTCCTATCATTAGGGCCAATACTATTATCTGTTCCATTTTTCTATTTAAAATATTCCATATCGTACATCTCTTGTAACTTATAACTTATTTCTTTTGGTATCCTAATAAAGAATACCCTCAACCATATATAAATTTTTGTTGGTAATGAAGGTTTAACTTTTAACATAATTCACATTCTGGCATAAACCACCATATTAATAATATTAGAATCATAGCAACTATTGTTACTACCAATTGGATTCCCTTGTTTTGTGATTCTTTCCAACTTCTCATTTTCAATCCCCAATACACTCCGATTCCAGCAGCCCAATCCATTGCTCTACCTATCCAATCGAATGGTGGTATTTTTAAAAGAGTTAATAATCCTATAAGGAAACCTGTAAAGTATTCTCCTCCGATAATCAATCCAATAGATGCTACTAAGAAGTACCAACCTATGTATTTCTGTAAGTGTTGTTTTATGTTCATAACTTTTTATTTCGTTTTTTTATTTTATATATAGTTAAGCTTGCTAGTATAGTAATGGGGGTAAGGGGGACAACCTAGTACTGAAGAGTGGCCCTACTATAGCTACTAAGCTACTAAGGGGTTAAAAATCTTTTTAAAACCTTATTCTCTTTTAGTACATCGAGGTGTACATAGTAACATTCCCACTCTATTCTTTTCAAGTGATTTACATTTATCGTTTTTTCTTCTCCTGTCTGTTGACAGATAAAATGACCCCAAGGTGATAAAGTATATGCTAGTCCAGTCTCTTGGTCTAACCATATTCCTTTTAGATATGGGTTATAAATTCTAACATAATCATAACTATCAAAAATAGAGTCCACCGTAGGAGGCCAATAATGTTCTATCGCAAAGAATCCTATTTTATATTCATCTTGTGCAAGTAGTTCTTTTAACATATGTTCTTCAATTGAGAACGAATCTCCAAAACTTCCTTCAATATCAATACCCATAAAGTTAATAAACTTAGGAGCCTTGTTATCTTTCAGTATTGTACATATATCTTGACCACCAACTTTATATGATTCTTTATGCATATCATCTGCTTTCAGTATAACATGAGATAAAGTGTGAGCTTTTCCTTCAAAAAACGAATGTTCTCCTTGATAATCTCGTGGTACAATGGCTGATGGTGATACTGTACACTTACGATTCTTTCTTAAATCATCAATAAACGCCCAATTAGGTTCTATACATAACCCTTTCCAACCCTTATCTTCTAAAGCTTTCGTTTGAGATTGTAAAATTCCATCAGTAGCACCACAATCTACGAAGTATCCATCACTAATAAATGGGTAAACTACCTCATTAACTAACTTATCGTTGAAAAAATCGTGGTAATATTTATCAAATTTAGTACCTTGTATATCTTTTAGGTACTTATCTCCAGTTGAATCCACATCCGAAGTGTCCAAAATTGGCTGTTCTTTCATATATTGGTTGTTTTAAATCTAGTTGTTCTATGATTCCATTAGGTGAAAGGTCATATCCAGTCACAAATTGGTGTTCTCCATCCACCAAAGCACTGGCTTGAAGAGGTTGATTATACCCAATTGCATACGCAAGTTGAACTATTACCTCCTTAGCCTCCTTCTCTTTTAGTATATCTACGGCTATTTTTCTTGCCATATAAGCAGCTGAACGGTCAACTTTACTAGCATCCTTCCCGCTGAACGCTCCTCCACCTAGTGGAACTCGTGGGCCATAGTTATCTACGGCCAATTTTCTACCTGTCAACCCTGCGTCTGCGGAAAATCCTCCGATATCCCAATCTCCAGCTGGGTTACAATGTAGTGCATCTATTCTATATTGAGGAAATTGAGAGAAAAATTTCTCACATTTCTTTTCTAACTGTTCTTTTGGAGCTCCTTGAAACGAAGCAACAACTCTTAATGAGTTACCATTCATGGTAATTTGAGTTTTTCCATCTGTTTGGTAACTAGCATATAGATATCTATTGAGATTTCTAGCCAAAAAATACTCTTGTGGAACATATTCTTGGTTCTCGTTACACGCATAGCCAATCATAATACCTTGGTCTCCCGCCCCACCAGTATCAACTCCTTGAGATATCTCTGGTGATTGGGTTTCTAAGTGGATTGTAACATCATCTATGTTAGAAATTTGTTTAACTATTCTTTTAATATCACCATCGTTGAGTTTTGCTTCGGTGGTAACTTCTCCTGTAATGAACACTTTTCCATGTCCTCCCATTGTTTCTACGGCAACTCTTGAATTTGGGTCTTGTTCTAAACACAAATCTAAGATTGCATCGGATATCCTATCACACATCTTATCAGGATGTCGTGGGGATACAAATTCTGCAGTTCTAATCATTGATTATTTTTAATTGTTATATAGTATGTATAAATATCATATAATGATATTCTTGAAAATTGAGGTCGAGATAGGATTCGAACCTATGTATATGGATTTGCAATCCACCGTATCACCACTCTACCACTCGACCTTGTGGTTAAATAGAAAGATGAGATAATTTTTCTTGTAATCGTTTCATGTGTTTACAAGGTGAATGGGGTCTGAATTCTCTAGCAGGACATTCACAATCATCTATTTTAAAATCAGTTACTCTTACATTGTAGTAAGATAACTTTTGGGTTTTTTTATTTCGAGAACCCATTTCTCTATAATACCAACTTTCACTCATTACCTTAAGTAACTTGGTCCATGATATTCCCACTTATCAGTACCAGCAAATATATTACCTCTACTGTGTTTAGCGGGAGCTCTGTGATTTTTAGGTTTTAACAAATCTCCAATTCTGACTGGAGAGTACATATTGTAACCTTCTTCCATCGATACAAAACCCCATATAGAGCCTCCATCGAATATTTTAATGTATTTCTGTCCCTTTCTAAAAGTTAGGGGTGAATACTTAGTACTACCATAGTTTTGCTGGTGGTAAACTTTTCTTTCATTGTTTACCTTTTCCAACCATACTTGGAATTTAGTTTTAGGATTACCTTTTACTAACATATATTGATTTTAATTAAACTTGATTTATCTTGGTGGGTTTTCAAGTACCCATAAATTCTTTTTAGTAAGACCTAACTCAGTCATACTATCTTGTAATTCGAACCTTACCTCATCAGAACTAGGGAAATCTTTCTTCATTTTGATTAAAGTAGATATCTTGTTCTGAAGATTAGGTATAACTACATTTTCTAACTTATCTTTTTTTTCGCCTCTTATCTTATTGTGGTTCATAACTCTCAATCTTACATAGCTAATATACGAAAAAGAATTGACAGCTCCAAATATTTTAACGATTATTTTGCATATTTTTTCTTATATACCTCTAAGAACCCATCACCTACTCCCATAGCTAGAATCTCTGCATCGTGGGGGATTATAGGTTTGGTAGACCTGGAATTATTGATTCTATCCACATGATATGGGAAAACCTCTACTTTTACCTTTCTACCTCTTTTAAGCTTATAAGCTACTGTTGTGTGTTTACCTTCCATTTATAATTAAAATTTAAAACCTTTTGGAGACGGGCACCAATAATACTAATACTACAGGTTACCATAAGGGAGATAACGAATGTATTCCCCATACAATTAAACTCCAAAATAAAAAACTACCTACTATCATAACAAGACAACCTAAAACAGGCTTTCTCTGTATATTGTTTGCTTCATCAACTACTTGTTCATAGGACTTGTACATAAAAGGCGGTGTGACACCACGCTTCTTCTTATCCTCATAATCTTTTCTTAAGTATTCTTTACTATTATTCATAAAATGATTCATATTTAAAATTCTTTAAAGAGATGGGCAACCTTGAGTAGTAGTGCAATCTCTATTAATAACTATTATTTATACACTTTCTTACACCATAGGTGTAGATAGGGTGTTTTTTCCATAGGGTAAAAAGCTAACCTCAGCCCAAAAGTGTATCCGGGCCCCTCTACCAAAAAAGGAATGCCTGCAGTAGCAAGAAACCTCGTTGGGTTATTCCCTATTCAGGGTCTCCCATAATACTCCTATACCTAGTAGAAGTACGCATGTAAGCATAGTTTCTAGTGGATTTTGTAGTAGTACAAGTAGTATCCTAAAGAATAAGTTTATAGCATATGGTAGGGCTGTTACTCCTACTACTGTACTTATTATTAAGATTACCCAAAAAATTGTATTTGATTTTATTAATCTCTCAATCATACAGGGCTAATATACAACAAATAATTGACATATCCAAATATTTGCACGCTTTTATGCAAAAAAAACCAGCTGGATGAGTACAGCTGGTGAAATTGATTTTACTTAATGTATTCCGCTTGGGAATATGGAGAGAGAATGGTCTCATCTGAGTCAGTTGCCCGAGTATCTTTCATTTCCTATAAGGACTTATACTGAGAAATAAGGTAGAATAGGTTGGATTTGAACCAACTATTAGAAATATTTCATGTTTCGAACCACTTTTTACCTCCACAACAGAGGAATAATACCTTCCCATCCAAAGGAAGTCGAGGAGTAACCCTCTGATTCTTCTTACTATTCTATATATCTTTCAAAGAACATGGATTGTCTAGAGCTTTTCTCAATCAACAATCATATTACATAGCTAATATACGAATAATAATTGACAATTCCAAGGCATTTCTCATTTATTTTGCATTTATTTTGCGGATAAACCTTATAAAACACAGAATAGCGTGATGCTGATTAGACTTCCTCTACATAAGAACAGAAGTGACAATATGTCATGTGTTACAATGTGTTACTTTTCCCCCAAGCATATCCCGATTATGTGTTACAAATAGAAAAAAGTATGCGTACGCCACAAGCAAAGATACGAAATAAAATCGATATTACCAAATAAATAACATGACAATATGTCTGATGTGCTACGAATTACATTATTTGCAAGGATTTCTCGCTTGGTTACATATATGCAAAACCCCATTAGCCTATAAACCCCTAAGCACTGACAATATGTCATCTCTGGACACATACGCTTGAGGCTCGGAATAATGATGCTATATGTTGCTCACCACTAGCATTATAGGGAAATATGTCAAAAAATCATTATGATACCC